>JACCEC011191740.1_pt1 | contig 20286 bp, 21 predicted proteins | sample 7450121 | NCBI WGS metagenome assembly JACCEC01 (sample SAMN15323455, study PRJNA562643) | freshwater metagenome | isolation source: river surface water | place: USA:Blue River Watershed | collected 2017-08-18 | reverse complement strand
TCCCCCTATCCGCAACAAGCACCCCCTACCCCCTTTGGGGATGTTGGGGTGAATGGGTTGATGGGGGTTGGTGAAACTTGGAAAGAGGTGGAATTCAGCCAAGAACCTGGTGGTTGAATGGTGTGAACGCATTGAAAGATTTTTTCGAATATACTGTATCATTTAGTCATAGGATGATATGTATAATCGATTCTCTGGAACATCTTCTCGTAACGTCCCCCAAACGTTCAAAGTTGTTCCAGAGATTTCATTTTAAAATAAGTTGTTTTCACCAACTCTCCGATATATATTGAGTGAGAGTATGTTTGGGGGAGAAATCCCAAACAGTTTGTCCTGTTGTAAATGGTTCAAAACCAAAAGTTCCCAACTCCTGATAGAGTGAAGGAATCATAGAGTTGACAGTCTATGGGTTTACAAAGTGTGGAGTCCAACCTTGGGGGGTTGAAAATATGATGTGGTAACACACATTACCTGAAGTAAGTCCCGGTCCTTGGTGAAAGCCAAAAGAGATGGTTGGTGGATCAAACCACCGGAGTTTTAGGAGGATGACTCTAGTAAAGACTGTCTTGAACAACACTGTTCCACCCCACTTTATCCGAAGACAAATACTGGGAAATTCAAGAAAACCAGACTTGTTGAGGTTGAAGATCCTCGTAATGGGGAACCTTTAACCTCAACAATCCAAGAAAATTCAGTCAAGAAAACCAAACCCAAGAAGAAAAGAAGTTAAGAAGTGAGGAAGTGAAGAGGTTAAGAAGTTGAACTGAAGAAGTTAGGAAGTGAAGAGGTGAAAGTAACCAACTTGAAGAGAAACAGTAGCTTAACTGCAGTAAACCGATGTAAAAACCCCAACCTTCAAAAGAGGTTGGGGTTTTCGTTTTGTACTTTTCAGGTTCTGAAGTGAAGAAGTGGTCTCACCAGGGTGGTTTCAACCTACACATATGCCGTCCCCCTATCCACAACAAGTGTCCCCACCCCTTCAAAGCATTCTCACCCAGTGACCACAATCACTCGAAAGAACACGACACAGTGTCCTGAGGTGGTTTCAACCTACACATATGCCGTCTCCCTATCCGCAATAAGCAATACCACCCCAAATTCGGGTCAAAGCCACAAGAGGTTCATGGTGAAGGTTGTCGAAGAGAAGAGGAGGTTCATGAACGATCCAACGCAATTGGGGTTCAATCGATCGAATCGTGGCCAATCAGGAACAGATACCCCCCCTCCCATACCCTAGGGAGTATACCTTCTGAACATGGAGCTTTTGCCTTGGGAAAAGCTGCTCAGAGTTGCGCAACACACGGGGAAGCAAATAGATGGGGAAGTCGTATATACGGAGAACTTGTGTCCTCTAGCCATGTAGTTCCAAAACCCCAATCGTTATCGTTTGCATTCACTGCACACTCACCGTGAACTGTGTGTCTGTGAGGTGGTGAACAGCCAACAGGGTGGTGTTGGTGTAACGTTGTGTCTTCAGTGATATTGATATTGTATCGACAACCACGGTGACTATATACCATCACACAGATCGTTTGTCAAGTTCAAAGTGGAACGATGATAGCACACTTACAATACGAATTGTCTGGACATTCAGTGGGTGGGTGTGATAGGTTGTGTTCACAGTTGAGGAACCGACGGTAACACAAATCCTCACCTGTAAACGAGTTCGTGTCAATGGTTTTGTACCAACACACGAACCCTGACCAATTTCAAAATGAACACCAACAACGAGAACAACAGTATCAACGCAACCCCTGACCACGGAATCATTCCGTTTCCACATAGTAGTACCAGTTCACCAAAGTTCGTGAATTTGTGTCAGCGGGCGGTCAAAACCAGCCAGGGATGGGCGAATGAAAACCAGCCACTTTGAGGTGGGTGTTGCGTTGGGTGCGGCGGGAGCCGCAGACCAGCGCGATGAACCAACTCAACGTGAGCCTGCAACATTCCATCGTCACGCTGTCGGCCCAGGGCTGGTCCGCACGCAAGGTCGCCCGTGAGCTCGGCCTCAACCGTGAGACCGTCGGACGCTACCTGCGTCTGGCGGCCAACGCGGCAAAACCAGCCATTCCGCCCGCCGGGTCGCCCGATTCTCCGGATCCAAAACCAGCCATTTCGCCCCCCGGCTCCGAAGCCACGGTCGATCCAAAACCAGCCATTCTGCCCATCGGATCCAAGCCGGGGCGGACCAGCCAATGCGTTCCTCTTCGCGAGATCATCCAGAAGGGGCTCGAGGCGGGGCTTTCCGCCCAGCGGATCTATCAGGATCTGGTGATCGAACACCGGTTCACCGCCTCCTATGACTCGGTCAAACGCTTCGTTCGAAGCTTGGAGCACAAGACCGAGATCCCGTTCAGACGCATGGAGTGCGCCCCGGGACACGAGCTCCAGGTCGACTTCGGACAAGGAGCTTGGATCCTCGTGGAGGGCAAGCGGCGCCGTTCGCATCTGTTTCGCGGAGTCCTGAGCCAGTCCCGCAAGGGCTACACCGAGGCCACCTCCCGGCAGTCCACCGAACATTTTATCCGGTGCCTGGAAAACGCCTTCCGCTCCTTCGGGGGCGTCCCCGCCACCGTTGTGATCGACAACCTCAAGGCGGGGGTGATCGATCCGGACCTTTACGACCCTCGGCTCAACCCCAAGCTCGACGAGTTCGCACAGCATTATGGCACGGTAATCCTCCCAACCCGGCCCGCCATGCCCCGTCACAAGGGCAAGGTCGAAGCCGGGGTCAAGTATGCGCAGAACAACGCGATCAAGGGCCGCTCCTTCGGCAGTTTGGCCGAACAGAACGACCACCTGCGCCATTGGGAAAAGACCGTCGCCGACACCCGCATCCACGGAACGATCCGCCAACAGGTCGGCAAGCTCTTCGAGACGGTCGAGAAGGCGCTGTTGAAGCCCCTGCCAGCCAGTCTGTTCCCGGTCTTCGAGGAGGCCCGGCGAAGCGTCCATCGCGATGGCTATGTGGAGTTCCGCCGTGCCTATTACTCCGTGCCCCCGGAGTACGTCGGCCGCCAAGTTTGGGTGCGACAGGAGCTGCGCCTGCTGCGGGTCTACAACCAACGCCGTGAGCAGATCGCCCTGCACACCTTGACCGAGGCTGGCAAGTTCACCACCGATCCGCTGCATCTCCACAGCACCAAGCGACACATCATCGAGCGCGGCGTCGATTACCTGCTGGACCGGTGCAGGCTGATTGGCCCTCTGTCCGGATGCTGGGCCGAAGCAATGCATCAGGCGCGGGGGCCCCAAGGCCTGCGCGTCATGCAGGGGTTCCTGCAGATGGCCGAGAAGCATTCGACGGCGGCGTTGGAGAAGGCCGCCGGGATCGCCACCCACCATGGCGCGTGGAGGCTCCGGGATCTCAAACAACTGCTCGATCAGCCCGCTCACGTGACACAGTTGGACTTCCTCGAGACCCATCCGGTGATCCGTTCCTTGGAGGTCTACCGGCTTCTGGCGCGGGAAGAGTTTCATCCCAACAACCCCATCGAATGACGCACCTCAAAACCACCCTCAGACAACTACGCCTCTCAGGCTTGGCCCAGGCCTTGGATGTCCGCCTTCAGGAAGCCGCGGCCAACCGGCTTGGCCACGAGGAGTTCCTGGAACTGATCTTCCAGGATGAACTGAATGTCCGGCATCAACGCCACTTGGAGCGGCGAACCAAAGCCGCCGACTTTCGGACTCTCAAAACGCTCGAGGACTTCGACTGGCAGTTCAACCCCGCGATCAGCCGCAAGCAAATCTACGAGTTGGCCGCTGGAGGCTACCTGCGCGAAGGCAAGGACGTCCTGTTCCTGGGACCACCTGGAGTGGGCAAGACCCACCTGGCCCAGGCGCTGGGATATGAGGCCATCAAACAGGGCAAGGAGGTGCTCTATCGGTCGATCTTCGACCTTGTACGGGACTTCCTCAAAGACGAGGCCTTCAAGCAGCAGGACCGGACCCTGCGCCGCTATCTCAAGCCGGACCTCGTTATCATCGACGACATGGGACTGAAGGCGTTGCCCAAGCAATCGGGGGAATACCTGCTGGAGGTGGTGATGAGACGCTATGAGAACCGCTCAACCATCATGACCAGCAACCGTCCGCTGGAGGAGTGGGGAAAGCTGCTCTCGGATGTACCGACGGCCGGGGCGATCCTCGACAGGTTCCTCCACCATGCGACTCAGGTCGTAATCCGGGGACGAAGCTACCGGATCAAAGACTCGCTGTCGGCATCCCTCCCAGAGGAGAAAAACGCCAAGTCGAAGGAACCGTCGACCGCCGGGGCCGCGAGCTGGGACTCGCAGCCGTCCCCGGCTCATTTATCCGGCAGGCAAACCCCTTGATCCAGCAACCATAACTGTTATGAAACCCCCACTTCAGACTGGCTGGTTTTGAATCGCCCGCGAGTGGCTGGTTTTGAACCGCCCGGTGACAATGAAATACAGGTACGTTCGATACCCGGCCATCTGCGCCCGAGCCAGCAGTGCCACTTTGCTGGGGTGCGACATCACGGTTTCAAGCGTGAAGGAGTTTTTTGGGCTAGCAGCTTCTGGCTCAGGAAGTCCACCGCAACCGAGGCCATGTAGGAATTGACCTCCACTCGTCCGAATTCCAACTGGCCATTTGAAAACCTGAGGTCATTGGTTGCTGACGTCAGTCCGGCCTTGGCCAGGAAGTCGGAATCCCGAAAGAACTGGAGAACCTCGGGTCCGTTAGCGGCGACACCATGCTGCGCGAAGTCCAAAAAACCTCGATCGCGGATACCTTGGTCGATTTCATCCGGGTTCAAGTAAACTCCCAGAAGGTCCGTCGGCAGGTAAGATTTCAGGGTGCTTTTGCCGGACCCATTCGGCCCGGCAAACATGCGCAATCGGGGAATCACCGGGCTCACCGGAGAATGAAAACGCTGCCGGAGGCGAAATGGCTCGGCGGTTCGACTTGCTTCACAGCCACCCGATGACCGTCGGGAAAGACCTCGTAGATGGTGCCGTCTTGCGATTGCAACACACTCTGTCCGGAATCCAGCACCCGCTGCCGTGCGGCCGCAAAGGCCGAACCAGAAACGGCCGGGAAATGGTTTTCAAGCTGCTGGATGTCTTGGTCCGACATATGAACCTTTCTGTTTGGCAACCTAGTGGCGCGATCCGCAGGCGGCAATGGGATAGTGCCAAATCGCAGGGCTTCTCGCTTCGCTCCAAGCGCTTATGGGAGTCTCAAGCCGAACCACTCCAGATCAGCGACCCCGCCCAACGGACGCAACGAGTGCGACCTCGATCCCGCATGGGCAGAACCGTGTTCGATGCAGCGCAAGGTCAGGCCGCGCTGTGTGGACTCTCCTGTCTCTGCTGTCGCTCCGGTACCGACCAAACCGGTAGCGTGGCGAGTGCCGTAATGGTGATGACGAGCTCCAACGGGTAACAGTTAGTGCTGGCGCACGGCGTGGTCGATCAACGTCGCTTCGGCATGAGCCTCCTCAGGCGGGTGGTGGTTTCTTCGCGATCGATGCTGCTGGCTGCTACGTCCAGCGTGAGCTTCTCCCATTCTGGGCCGTCGGCCTTCGGTTCGATACCGTTCAACCGCAGGAACACGAGGCACGCGCCCAGCGCCGCTCGTTTGTTACCGTCGATGAACGGGCGGTTCTTGCATAAATAGAACAGGTAGGCTGCCGCCATTTCCGCGAGATCCGCATATGGTGACCTTCCCCCGATACTCGCCTGCGGTGCGGCGACCGCTGATTCCAGCAAACTCGATTCGCGCACGCCGGTGGAACCATCGAATTCTGCGATGGCTGCGGCATGGATTTCCCTGACTATTTCCACCATCAGGTGAAACGGAACTTCCGGCATCGCACTCATGCCAGCTTCTTCATCGTCCGGGCGTAGTCCTTCAAGGTCTTCTGGATCACGTCCGAAACCTCCTTGGGTGAGGGTCTGGGTCGGAGGGGGGTGAGGGTGATCGTGCCGCCCTCGTGGACCTCCACGTTCACCTGATCACCCGCCTGAAGATGCGCCAAATCCATCAATGCCGCATCGAAGATCAATCCCTGCGAATTGCCGATTTTGGAGATCGTTTTGAGCATTTTGTAAAACTATGTTTTACACCCAATCTTGTCAATTCGGGTTGGGCACAGAGTCCACTCCCGAGCCCCATTCGGATGGGTTTTGCCTGAGGATAAAGCACAGTTCACCGACAGCGCTCTCCGACGGCCGTGGCCTCATGACGAACGAACTGCCTCGGCTCGCCCGAACCCAGGGGGTATGGAAATGGAAACAGAGCGCAATCGCGGTGCTTCCACGGGTATTCAGTTCGGCTTCATAGGAACCCTCTCACGAACCTCTGCTCCGCCTCAAAAAACTCCCGCTCGCGGTACTTGGAACGTGCCGTGTCGGCCTTACGAGAGAACGGCCAACCCGTCACCGAAGAGGCCTTGGCCCACCTATCACCATTGAAATGGGACCACATCAACCTCACCGGCGACTACCATTGGCCAAAGGATACCGGTCTGAGACGCCAGAAACTGCGTCCCCTGGGAGTCAGTCCACAGGTCGTCCCTAACCCAACGAGTCCTTAGCGTACAATTCTTAACCATTAGAGATACACTCCCCAATAGGGATAACGCGCATCGAAGACGATGACTTCCTGTGGTTGCGACGTGTCGCGTGTGATCCGGAGATAGCTTGCACGTGCTGGCGACAGGCCGATCAGCACGATCAGCAACAACAACAATGGTAGGACTCTCATCGAGGGCATGTCAGCGCATTCCCGGCTGACGGGTTTCAGTGGTCAGGGTAGCCGTCAGTTGAAGTTTCATCCCGAATAGCTCTCAGCCCCTCGGAATCGGAGGTGAAGAAGCAGTGGAAATAACCTGACACACGGCCCAATTGCCCAGGATACCGAACCGCCGAAACAGGAGATCACCTGGGAACTCCCGGAACCCTCGGAATCCAAAGCGATTCCTGCATCGGCCTCGTCTCAGGAGGGTTGCGCCTTCGGACCCGATAGAAACGGATGTCGCGTCCGACGGAATCACCGTCGACTAAGGACCCGACATGGCCAGCGGTTGTTCCCGAAGCGATGACTTTCCAGTTAGCGAGATCCTGCGAGGCTTCGATCTCCCATTCGAGGTCGAACGCGGAGCCAAAAACCATTCGAGGCCAATCGCAACAACCACGATCGATCTCAAGGAAACGGAGGAGCGTCGCCGAACGAGGAGCAGGGGCCAGTAATAGGCCGAGTTGGGTTTCAGACGAAGCAACAACTACCAGATCATTGGTGGCACCATGAACCCGAGAACCGTCGACGAGTAGACCACCAACGCGGAATTCCCTTTCCGAAAGGGCCAACCAGGCCGTGCCCCCGGCATCAGACTTGGCCCATGACACCCAAGGCGGGTCCACCAGGGGTTGGGCACCCAAACTCTTGGGCAAGGCGAATACCAACGACCCTGGCAAAGTCGCGTTACCAGCACCTTTGACCGACACCCGAAGCATGCGAGAAGGCCTCTGGAAGAGAAGATCGGCATTGGTCAACCGCGCTCCAGAGGCCACACTGAAGGGCTCCAATTGGCCAGCGCCCTCACCAAGCGTCATGCGCCCCATCCGGGCGCTTCCCAGGACCGGTGTGTAGGCAAACCACAGGCCACCGACCACCGAGGCATGCCAATTCCAATCCAACCCCACCTGAGCCAACGCGATCCCCGACTCGCCAATCGCAAGGATCAATTCTTCTTCAGGCATCTCCATGGGTGCAGCGGCACGAATTTTTCCGGAGAGGGTCGCATTCGTGACCACCAGAGATAGATTATGTTTGGCGACACAACCAGGAAGCACCAGACAGTCACCGCACTGCTCCCCTTCCAAGATCGGCATAGGATCGATCGGGGAAACATAGCCAGTTTTCAAGGGTAGGATCCAGAATCCGCCCGGAGGACAATGGAGCCGGTAGCGCCCGGCCTCATCGGTCAGCGCCGCCGCCACCGGTTGAAGTCCCTCAGGCTGAAGGGCCACCACCACGGTAGAGGCCACGGGCAAGCCAGAAGTGACATCATGAACCACGCCTTCGACGCCCTGCTCCTGGACACGTGGAAGAATTCGAAAAGCGGTCGAGGATGAGGTTTCGGGATGGCCCGGGAACTCGCATTCAACGACATAGGGCAAGGGGAGCGCCTCGAATTCCGTGGGCAAGGACCAGGGGATACGACAACTCACCGAACCGTTAGCTATTCCATCCTCATCGCCCGGTCGGTGTGGGTTGCGGACTCCCCCGCACTGCGGAACCACACCGTCGGTGACCAGAAACGACTCAACGACAGGTTCGTTAGGCTGGCGGACTCCATCCGAGTTCAAATCGATCGAAACACGTATGCGGACCTGTCCGACGGACGAGATGCCGCCGACCGAGACCACGAGATCGGAACCTGGTGGAAGGACACCGTCCTGAGTATTCAGCTTCAACGAGGGTGCAAACGCCGGCAATGGATCGACTCGGAACGGTCCCACTGAAATCGCTCCGCCCGACCATCGGATCAACGCCCAAACCCAGACACTGCGGGTCAGTCCTGACGCAGGTATCTCAACGAACTGCCCCAATGCACCGGTGACAGGAATACCATCGACCCACCATTGAAACTCCATCCTCTCGGAACCCAGGACCGGAACCTCAATCCTGCCGATGCCTAGTCCATCGGCCGGTTGTCTGACTTGGGGAACCAGTGGCGTAGGGACCTCGATCGCGGCGACCGGAGACGAGACGCCCACCACCCCTTGACTTCCGACCAAATGGAACACGCCGTCCCTCAGGAACACATCCGTGAATCCAGACGCCGGTGTGACTCCAACCCATTGGCCTTTGTTCCATACGTTTCCGTCGTGAGTGCAGGCCACCCCGCCCGGTTCACCACTTCCGACCACGAACAAGCAGCCGCCAGAAATGCGAAATACATAGCCATCGAAGCCCAACTGCTGCCGTTGGCTCCAAACAATGCCGTCGGGCGAACTCAAAACCATTCCACCCGGCGTCAACGCGAAGAAGATTCCCCTGAAAAACACCAGGGAGTAGATGTCATCCCCACCAGTGGGCACCGTCACCGATCGGATAGTCCCATCACGCTGGATGCAACGCAGGGCCCCTGCACGTCCCCCGAGAAGCAGGACCTGTCCATCGGTAGCTCCAGCGTACCAGTAATCATCGGAGGCCATTCGCCCATCCGGATTCCAATCGATGCCATCGGACGAAACGGCCCCCACGCCCTTCTCACCTTCGCTTCCAAAAACGACCCACTGTCCGTTCCAACGGACCACGCCATAGAGAACCATCGAACCCAGACTCCCTCGCCCCCGGGCCCAATCCCTCCCGTTCTCGGAACGTGCGATAAGTCCCTCCCCCAATGCGAAACAGACGCCATCCAGCCGTTCCAACCAATAGACGTTGGTCGTGAACCCTGGCACTTGCGACCAAGTCAAACCGTTTGTGGAAACCATCAGTCCGGATTGGCCGCCCAGGACCACCGTGGCGTCCGGAAACGCAATCCCACTGAGAATGTTGGAGAACGCCGGTGTGGTCGTCCGAGCAGTCCACTGGATCGGGGATTGAGCCTGAACCTCGACCACCGCTGGAATCACAACCACCTTACCGACAGGTTCGACGAATTGGACCTCCACGTCGTATGTTCCCGCATCAACCGACGTGACCTGAGTTCGGTGCAGCCAAGTGGCTGACGAGGGTACCCGGGAATCCAACTGGACCACCGGGCGGCCGTTGTTCTTCCACTGGACCGATTTTACCTTGAGCGCGGACGGAGTGATCCGAAGGTCCAGGGTCAAAGCATCCCCCTCGAATACCCGCTGGCGCCCCGGTAGCACCTGAACGGTCACCTCGGGCAACTGAACCACATTGGTGGAGACCATTCGGACCGCGAATCCTGCATCGGTTACAGCGACCAAATCGGAGCCCGTTGAAGTAGCATCGGTAAAATTCCCAACGGCGACGTCAGGCACCCAGATCGACTCGAGTCCAGGAAACCGTCCAGCGGCATCACTGCGGATCAGCCCGGAGTCACCAAACGCGTGGAGGCTGCCATCGAGGCCTGCAACCGCTCGGTATTTCGCCGAGGTCTGGAGAAAAGGGAGAATGTGCGCAACCCACAGTGCGACCGGGGTATCATTACCAATGAACCTTCCAGACCATGAAACCGGATCCTCCTGACCGAAGACCCAAAAATCCGCGCCCAGAACCCGGAGGCTCGTGATCGGCACTTTCGCGGTCAGAGGCGCAAGCGGCAGCCATTTTCCACTCTGAACCCGGCACCAAGCTCCCCCGTCCGCGGAAAGCATCAAGAACTCGGCCAAGGTCGCGGAATCCTCTGCTGCCAGACCTTTACATCGCAAATGACGGAACGACTTGCCGGCCGCCGGGCTGGCGACCTCCTTCCAGGTCACCCCGGCATCGACGGTCTCCAGCACCAACCCTTCCTCGCCGCAGGCAATGAACAGATTATCACGGCCCGCGACCTGATGGAGGCCGGCGCGCGCTTGGGCCACCTGTTGCCAGGGGCCAGAAGCGGAGGTGCTGCGAAGAATTCCGCCCGAGGCATCGACCGCGAGGAAGACCCTCCCTCCAGTGTTCGTAGCCGTGGCGATACCCCGGATGGATCGGGCACCGCCACCCAGCGGAATTTCCTCCCAGGAATCTCCACGAAGAGACTTGAGGAGGCTTGCGCTGGGCCCTCCTCCAGCAACGAATCCAAAGTCCCCTGAAACCACCGCATTCAATGGAAAACTGGAGGCTCGGCTCACTTTCCACGTTTGCCCCCACGTCGTCAGAAAGGATGCGGATAAAAGAAGCGATACCAGAAAACCAAGGATCCTCATGGCACTTTCGTTTGAAACTTTAGGACTCTTTAATTCCGTATGACAACTGCGAATAATCCGTCAAGTTAAGTCGTAACTCTGAAAGTTGGCGGGAGTGCTTCAACCTCTACTGGAAACGGGGTCAGGGAACGATTCCCGATTTTGAGTGGCTCCAGTCTGCCACCTTCATCCTCGCCTGAGTGTTTGAGGAAAGCAGCCCCAGGATCGAGTGGCACGTTGCCTCAATTCGCCGAAACGTTGTCACTGCTTCGCAGTCCAAGTCGGTCGACGTTCCACGATTGCCGCTGCGGGTTGCTACAATTCACAGCGCGCGGTTGCGCGAATCTGTTTGGAAAAGCCCGCCACAATGCAGGCACCTGGATTAGGCAACGGAGCCGGCCACAGGCCGGAAGAAGACATCTCCGGGCCGGCAAGCCGAGGGTCAGATCACCTCAGGCGGAGCCGACGGGAAGAAAACCGGAAGAAGGAAGAAACGCTGACGCTCAATCCGGAAGAAAACGCCCCCAAAGAACCCAGCAAAACCGTGGTTTTCAAACCGGCAAATTTACGTGGGTTTCGGAACGGTGCTGACAGAAGGGTTCCACAAGCGCCGACCGGCGCAGTCACAGGCGACTGAACCATCCTTGCATTTGTGTTACCAGGTAATACACCGTTGCGGTGATTTTCATCGAGTTGCCCCAGTTCACGGAAGCCGTGAACGAACTCGTGGATGACGCCAGCTACCTGAGGTTCCAAAAGGAATTGCTGGCTATGCCGGACCGGGGCGATGTCATCCAAGGGTCGGGCGGCTTGATGAAGGTCTGAATGCGGCTTCCGGGACGAGGCAAGAGTGGCGGTGCCCGCGTCATCTACCTCCACCTGAAGCAGCACGACGTGATCATCTTGTTCTACCTGTATACGAAGGCGAAGAGCGAAACCCTGACCGCAGCCCAACTGAAGTCCCTGAAGACGGCGGTGGCGGTCATCAAGCAACAGTTCCGACCATGAAAACCAAAGAAATCTCGTTCGATGCGGAAGCTCTGGTGGCGAGTGTGGAAGCGATGGCGGACCACGTCCGCGGCGAGCGGAAGCTGACTCTCCGCACGCGTGCCCTCCTACCGAGCCCGGTGAAACCGCTAGCAGCCCAAGACGTTGTGGAAATTCGCCAGCGATTGAACGTCAGTCAGGCGGTATTCGCTTCCCTCCTCAATGTGTCGAAAGTCACGGCGATTAGCTGGGAGAAGGGACGTCGACGCCCGAGCGGTGCCGCTCTGCGCCTTCTCGAATTGGCGCGACGTCGGCCCGAGGTATTTCAGGAGGTTTGACCTGACTCCCACTCATGAGGGCACCTCTGCCTTCACAGTTCGGAAAGCGGACGCTCAAGAGTGTATCAGCCAAAAAAGAACGGTTATTTTATCGGCCTGTCTGGCAAGAGGGTTTTGAGGCATTTGCCGGACCGGTCAAGATGTCGGAAGGAGGTGAAGCACGGCTTGCCCGCCGGGCACGAGTGCCGCGTTGATGCCGGTGTCGAACGTGGCGAACCGGCCCCCGTGCTTCACGGCAAGCGCCAGAAGGAAGTAGTCGGTGAGATTCTTGGACCCGGGCAACTGTGGGTGGTGCCTCTCATTGGTCAGAGTCAGGTCATCCGGCCAGAACTGATGACCCGGTGCCGCCATCAGGCGTGAAAGCACCCGCCGCGCTTCCACCGGGCTCCCCAGCGTTCGCGGGTACGATGGATGGCTGAGGATGCGGAGGAAGGCATTCTCGGTTGTCGGACAGGTGGCCCAACCTCCGGTGACAGCCTCACGTTCGAAGAAGCGCATGGCAGTGCCTTCGTGCACGTGCCCGGCATCACCCAGGGCGATGAGCACGCTGGCATCCAAGAGCGTGATCATGGGCGGCGAGTGTTGGCCATCCGCTCAAGCTCCTCGTTTTCCAACGCCTCCTGGACGGCCTGAACCTGTGCCACCGTGGTGCCACGACTGCCAGACACCTTCCGGATACGGAGGATGCCAAAGGGCCCAACCTCGAACCGGGCCGGGTCTGGATTTTCCGGTTCCATGGAGGGCCGGATCTCCCGACGGAGAGCCGCTTCAACAATGGCCTTGAGCGTGGTCTTCCGACGGACCGCGAGGGTCTTGGCCTCCATCAGAAGGTCATCAGGAAGAACGAGAGTCGTTTTCACAATATGGCTGACAGTATGGGTGTACGGCCTGCAGTCAAGTCACGGCTGTTTTCAGGCTGATTTGACCCAGGGTTCGAGCTTCGGCCATGCTTGGCGGCGTGGGTCCCATCACCACCACGGGCCATAAGTCGGTGCCGGTGACCATCCGGCTGATGTGCTTCTCCGTTTCAAAGTGAAGCCGGTTGACCGCTGCTCGTGGTCAGTCGAAGGCAGCGGCGATTTCTTCGCGTCGGCGTCGACGCATTTCGGCCCGGAAGCGGGCCTTGGATTCCAGAATCGCACACCGATGGAGCCATCCGGCGATGGTTTCGTTGCCGGCGAGCACGGTGGCCTTGCGGGCGACGCGAACGAAGACGTTCTGGGTGATCTCCTCGGCGAGGCCCGTATCACCAACCTGGCGATAGGCCGTGGCAAAAACCAGGTCCACATGCCGACTCACCAGAGCTCGGAACGCCGTTTTTGATCCTTCCCGGGCGTACGACCTCACCAGATCCCGGTCGGTCGGCATGGTCACCGTGTTCATTTCATATCAAGACTGCCGCACCCCCTCGAAACCGAACACGGTCTGGGAGGTGCGATGACTTCGAACCCGACCGACTTGCTGGGAAACGCCGGCGCAACATGTCGTTTGTATGAGTTACGGCGGACCAGCGCCGGTCCTTTCAGGAATCGTCGCTCAAATCTCGGGTCGACGTTCGTCCCCACCTCGGAGAGCGTCATCGGATCCACTTGGCACCTTGGGCACCGGTTCGCTCGGTCGAGCGGATGCAGGCCAGTGAAAGATTCACCCCGGAGCGAACGTATCTTGCGTAAATGGAGGAGAACGATCCATGGATCCCGACGCGTGCCAGCCTGCTGTCCCGGCTGAAACACTCGGATGACTCTGAAAGTTGGCGGGAGTGCTTCGACCTCTACTGGAAGCTCATCTTCAACGCGGCCCGCCGCGCCGGGTTGACGGAAACCGAGGCGGAAGACGTGGTCCAGGAGACGCTGCTCACCGTGGTGCGAACCATCCGGACGTTCGAATACGATCAGCACCGAGGGAGCTTCAAGGGCTGGTTGCTCAAGACCACGGCCTGGCGGGTGCAGGATCAGTTTCGCAAACGGGGCACCGGCCGACTGGAATTCGTGGCCAGTCTTCCCGAGGAGATCCATCCCACCATCGAGACCGGGATTCAACAGGTCTGGGATACGGAGTGGGAACAAAACCTCCTGGCCGCGGCGATCGAGCGGGTCAAAAGGAAGGTGTCACCGAAGCATTTTCAGATCTTCGACCTGGCCGTCCTCAGAGAATGGCCGACAGCGAGGATTTCTGAGGCCCTGGATGTCACCTCGACCTATGTCTATGTCACCAAACACCGGGTCAACAATCGCTTCAAAGCCGAGTTGCAGGCTTTGCGCGAAGAAGCCGAGTGAGACCATGATGACCCACCGTCGAACCCCGGATCCGCAGCGCCATCACTATCGATTGGTCGCCCAAGCCCACGAGGCGGTGATTCGCGACCGCCTGTTGCGCAGGCTGGGGAACTTGCTGCGGAAACGTTCCCCCGCCCCTTCGACACGCAAGCCCCCGCGGTTCATGGGCCCGATCCATGCCTGAACCCACCTCGGACCGGTGAACCCGCCCCCAGATCCAACAGGCCCGATGCCGTCGGAGGTTCCACCTCCCAGCATTCCCGACCACGAGTTGATTCGGCCGATCGGCTTCGGAAGCTACGGAGTGGTGTGGCTGGCCCGTTCGGTGCTGGGTGTGTATCGCGCCATCAAGATCGTCGCCCGTCAGCGCTTCGACCATGCGCGCCCCTTCCAACGCGAATACGAGGGCATCAAGCGTTTCGAACCCATCTCACGGGTCCATGACGCATTGGTGGATGTGCTTCAGGTGGGGTGGAGCCCGAGCGGCGAGTTTTTCTACTACGTCATGGAGCTCGGCGACGACCAGGTCCACGGGCAGAACATCGTTCCGGACGACTACCGTCCCCGCACTTTGGCCAGTGATCTGGCGGCCAGTGGCGCCCTGACCGTCCACCAGACGGTCCAGATCGGCTTGGCATTGTCACAGGCCCTGGAGTTCCTCCATTCCAAAGACCTCATTCATCGCGACATCAAACCGGCCAACGTGGTGTTCGTCGGCGGCCGCCCCAAACTCGCGGATATCAGCCTGGTGTCGACGCTGTCGGAGGCGAACACCTATGTCGGAACCTCCGGATTCATCGCTCCTGAAGGGCCCAACAGCATCCAGGGAGACCTCTACAGCCTGGGCAAGGTGCTCTATGAGCTGGTCTCCGGCAAAGACCGCAATGATTTCCCGGCACTGCCCGACCAGCCCCGCTTCTCCAAGGAGTTCCTGGAACTCAACGAGGTGCTGATCAAGGCCTGCCAGAGCGATGTGCGCCTGCGGTACCGCACTGCGGCCGAGATCACCAGCGACCTCCTGGCCTTGGCCAATGGGCGGTCGGTGCGACGACTCCACACCCTCGAACGTCGAGTCCGGATGCTCCGGACCATCGGGTTGGTCGCCACGGTGGTGACCGTCCTGTTCGGGGGCGCCTTCTATCACGTTCAGCAACAGTGGAACCACCGTGCGGTCGAGCGCCAACGGCAGGTCGGCACCCGGGTGGCCACGGGTATTTCACGGATGGGGAGCGGTGATTACTCCGGAGCCATCCCTCCTCTGCAGGAGGCATTGGACCTCGAAGAGCCTTCAGGTGACGACACCGGCAGCCAACGGCTCAGGCTCGCGGTGCTCCGTGAAATGGCCCCTCGGCGGGTCCTGGATTGGCAAGTCCCGGCCAAGCCGATCCGATATTCCCAGGTGCACGGCACGCGGGCGCTGCTCGTTCTCGATCAACAGTATTTCCAGATCTTCGACATGCTCGAAGGGAAGCCCCTCTCGGGGCGCTTGGGTCAGGGAACGAAGCCCGAATCAGCGACGTTCACCGCCGATGGCGAGGGTGTCCTCTCGGCTGAATCGGATGGATCCATCGCCCGGACCGATTGGCGGACCGGAATACGGGAGGTGCTGTTCAAGATCGGCGTCCCGGCCACTTTTACCAGCTCCAGCGCTGACGGAAGCAAAGTGGTCGCCACCGGCTACGAAGGAGCCGCCTACCTGTGGGATTCGGCGGCGAGTCCGCCGATGCGTCGATTGGAGGGGCATGAAGGCAACGTTCTGTTCGCGAAGTTCAGCCCGTCGGGAACCTGGATCGTGACCACCGGCACCGACCATTCGGCCCGACTCTGGAACACCGCGACCGGTCGACAGAAATTTGCTCCCTTGATGCACAAGAGTTGGGTGTACAGCGCCGATTTCAGTCCGGATGAGCAATCCCTTGTCACCTGCAGCTACGATGGAACGGCGAAGCTCTGGAACCTCGCCACGGGTTTGGAGCTTCCGCCCAGCCTGAAACATGGAGAGGCCGTGGTGGATGTCCGATATAGTGCGGATGGTAGTCGTATCTTGACCGCCAGCCTGGATCGCGTGGCCCGGATCTGGGATGCACACGAACACCAGCTTGTCCCCTTCAACCATACGATCCGGCATGAGGGACGGCTCATGACCGCCTCCTTGGGTCACGACCCAAACCACATCCTCACGGCCGACATCGACGGGAAAGTCATCGTCTGGGACTTGAAACCGCGACTTGCGGCCGTGCCTTGGGGTACTGCGCCTGTCCCAGTCGAACCCTCGCCCCTTCGGTGTCAGGCGGGTTCGGTGCAGGTCCAAGCCCGCGGAACCAACCTGGTGATCGCAAGCACGGAGTCGGCCTCGACACGGGCGCTTGCTTTTCCGATAGACATCACCCGAGTCGCGGTCAGTCCGGACAACGCCACGCTGGCCATTGTTTGCGAAAACCAGATCCACCTCATGGGTCTGCGGGGCTCCGAACGGAGGGTGCTCGAACACGAGGTACCGGTTGTCCATGTGGAGTTCAGCCCGGATGGCACACGGCTGGTGGCCGCCACGGCGGACAAGACGCTGGAAAAGCGGAGTGCCCGCCTGTGGGATGTGCCATCGGGCAAGCCGGTCGCACCGCCCCTGTTCCACGATGATGGAGTCCTGGACGCCACGTTCAGCGCGGATGGATCTCGCATTGCCACATCCAGCGAAGACTTCTCGGCCGGGATCTGGGATGCACGCACCGGCCAACCTCTGTGCCCACGACTCAGGCATCGGGACAAGGTCCGGTCCACCCGATTTGCCGAGACTCATCCGTGGGTGGTCACGGCCAGCGATGATGGATCGGCGGTGGTCTGGGATGCTTCCAGCGGAGAGCCCCTGAGCATCCCGCTGACCCATACCGCCCATCTCCGATCCGCTGTGTTTGCCGACCGGGACTCGGCCATCATCACCACCGATGTCAATGGCCAGCAGTGGCGCTGGGACCTGGCGGTCGACCGCAAGTCTGTGTCAAACAGGCCAGCACCGCATTCATCGAAGTAGTTTCAGGTGGCTGAGATTCTTTGAAAGAACCCCAGCCCTCCCCGCGTATCAGGAATGAGTGCAGTTGAAATCGCCCCGCTGCACCTCGGCGATCATCAGCGTTGATGAGAAAGCCACCGCTGGCGACGGCACTTCGACGGTGACCGAGATGCGGAAGCGGATCGGTATGCGCCGCATCTCTCACGATACAGCACACCTGATCCATGAGACTCAGATTCCCAAGCAGGCTCCGCGATTCTGGCAGTGGCCGGTCCGATGATCGTGGCAGTCGACGCCCTGCGGAACCGGCGCCTGGTTTCACCCTCATCGAACTGCTGGTGGTCATCGCCATCATCGCCATCTTGGCCGGGATGCTTCTGCCGGCACTGGCCGGGGCCAAGCGACGGGCCGCCACCACCCAGTGCGTGTCGCAGCTCCGGCAGTTCGGGCTGGCCGGCACCCTGTACGCTCAAGATCACGCCGATTTCATGCCGCCCAATCTCGACGGCGAGAACATCCCGCTGGGCGAAACCTGGGTGCAGGGATGGCTCGGGATGCCCGGGCCCGATTGCACCAACACCCTCTTCCTCAAGCAGAGCCTGTTGGCACCGTATGTCCAGAACACCGCCTTGTGGAAGTGCCCGTCGGCCCGCGAGGTCACCCTGGGGCGATTCACGATGCCCCGGGTCCGCACCGTCTCGCTCAACGCCTTCATGGGCTCCAGCATCCAGACTCCGGCCGCGCAGACCTACCGCCGCTTCTCCGATCTGGTCCAACTCTCGCCGACCGAGGCCCTGACCTTCCTCGAGGAACGGCCCGAGACCATCAACGACGGAGCCTTCTCGCTGCAGTGGGACTTCAAGGAATCCCAACCGTCCCAGTGGAAGGTCCGCGACAAGCCCGGGCACCTGCACAACCGCTCGGGCAACGTCGTCTTCGGGGATGGCCACGTTGAAACCCACCGCTGGGGAACCTTGGGAGCGCCATGGGTGCCCCGCGATGATTTCGACGCACCGAACGACCCGGATGTGCTCTGGCTGCAACGCCACGCCACCTGGCGTGAGACGACACCACCGGGTCGGTGAGGACCGCCCCGAGGCCCCAAGAGAGAGGGTTTCGCCATGTTGGACCGGCGGGAATGCGCGGTGACGACCTCAGGCAAACGCACGCGCCCGGTCCGAGCCGGAGGGAGTGAGCTCTGTGCCGCTGACAAGCCCCTCGGCGGGCATCCATAGGTTTCGCCCGTTTGTCAGACAAAGGCCCCACAGGTGCGACTCGATTCCTGAATCGCGGGGTCTGCCGTTGAATCGGCGACTACGCCTTCGGTCGAAGGTCCAGGCACACCAGTTCACCCTTGGCGTTGCGGACATACAGTCGCCCCTGGGCCAGCACGGGTGCTGTCCAACACTTGCCACCGATCACCTGGTAGCGGGCCAGCAACTCGAACTTCGCCGGATTGGCGCGCACGACACTCAATTCGCCCTGGTCGCTCAACACGATCAGGCGATCGCCCGCCGCGATGATCGATCCCTGGCCGAAGCCCTTCTCGCCCCACTTCACCGTCCCGGTTTCCAGGTCCACGCAGCGCAGTTCCTGATTCGCCGTCTTGTACCCGGCCGTCTCGTGCCCATAGAGCATTCCGTTCAACAACACGGCCGTTCCCGTGAAGGTCGACAGGTTCCGGTTCTTCCACACGCGTTGCGCCGACCCGCCCGCAACCTTCAACAATTCGCCGCCATCGTCGCCGGAACTGATGAAGACACGGTCGCCGACCACCACCGGATCCGAGCAATGAGTCTTGTACCCCTGGCCGAAGGCGGAGGTCCACAGGCGTCGGCCATCCTTCGGGTCCACGGCGACCAGGTTCTCGGACATGAAGAACAAGGCCGTCGGCTGGCCCCCGAACTGCGTCACCACCGGAGTGGCGAAGGTCATGTCCTTTCCATTGCCTGAATTCCAAAGCATCCGTCCGGTTCCGGTGTCCAAGGCCACTCCGGCGGGGCCATAGGCGATCAGCAGCGTGTTGGGATCAGCCAGCACCGGCGAACCTGAGACGCCCCAGTCCGACAACTTGGCGCCGATCTGTTTCCCCAGATCCACCTCCCACTGCAGCTTCCCGGACGCGGCGTCCAAGCACAGGGTGCGACCCGTCTTGCTCACCGCGAACACCTTGCCGCCCGCGACCACCGGCGTCGCATTCGGGCCGCCTTCATACATCTTGTTGCCGAGTTTCTCCTCGTAGGCATGCGTCCAGAGGACCTTGCCCGAGTTGGCCTCCAGGCACCGCACGGTGTCCTGACCGTTGGCCCAACCGGCGGTGAACACCCGATCGGTCGACACGGTTACGGTGGAGAAGCCGACCCCGACCGACGCGGTCCAAACCTTCTTCGGACCGGTGGGGGCCCAGTCGGAGCTCCAGTCCGTTTCCTGGGAAATGCCATTCCGGTCGGGGCCGCGCCACGAAGGCCAATCGGCCGCGCGAACGGTCACGCCGCACACCACGGCCAGTAGGCCAGTCCATCGGAAGAGTCGCATCGGCTGGCAGTGTTCACGGATGCCGATGGATTGCAACCGACGGCCTGGCGCACAGCCTTCGCGCTCAGTCGGGGACGATCTCCTCGTCCTGCTCGATGCGCGAGGCCACCCAGTCGAAGCGGCCCAGCGTCACTTTGGTCTGGCAATACTCGCAGGTGCCGGCCTGCGACACCGAGATGGCCGCGCCGCAACTGGGACACTGTGCCAGGTCGGTGCCTCCCGGGGCATCGGCGTGCTTCACGAACGTCCAGTACTCGGTGAATCGACGGGGTGTGGATGGACTGCCGCACACCCCCTTCTGG
>JACCEC011688512.1_pt1 | contig 20287 bp, 35 predicted proteins | sample 7450121 | NCBI WGS metagenome assembly JACCEC01 (sample SAMN15323455, study PRJNA562643) | freshwater metagenome | isolation source: river surface water | place: USA:Blue River Watershed | collected 2017-08-18 | reverse complement strand
TATATAATAAAAATTTACATTATGGCTATACCAGCAAGACCTACTGGACAAGATCCACAGTCACAATTATTGTGGCAAATATCTAAACAATTAGATACACTTATTAAAATTGCAAATAAAATTTCTTCTACAACTACAACTACCACTACAGTATAATGAGAGATGTAAAATTTATTTGCTGTCAACCAGACGACACTTATTATACATGGCAAGTGCATATGTGGTTAGAAAGTTTAAGAAATTTAAATCTTTCTCATAAAGCAATTGTTTTGATTTTTGTTCCTAATTTTAGAGAACAAAATAAGAATTGGCAGAAAATAATAAATTTGTATCCAGAAACAGAATTTTATTTTCAAAAAGATGAAGATAATATAAACAATCTTATAAGTTTATATATTCCTATAATTAGACCTTATACATTATATAAATATTTTGAAAAAAATCCTCAATTAAAAGATGATGCTATTTTTTATTGTGATTCTGATATTTTATTTACAGATAAATTTAATATAAATGAATTTTTAAATGATGATATTTGTTATTTATCTAATACAAATAGTTATATAAATTCTGATTATATTAATAATAAAGTGAATGATTGTATTCCTGAAAAAAGAGATCAATTATTACAAATTGATGTGTTACAATCTCTTACTTCTTATGTAGGAATAACTAAAGAAATAGCTGAGAAGAATAAAGAACATTCTGGAGGAGCACAATATTTATTAAAAAACATAGATGCGGATTTCTGGAAAAAAGTAATGTCTGATACAATATTTATTAGACAATTTCTTTTAACTACTAATAAAGAATATTTTAAAAATGAAAGCGTAGGCTACCAAGGATGGTGCTCCGACATGTGGTCAGTTTTGTACAATATCTGGTATAGAAATTTAGAAACAAGGGTTGTAAAAGAATTAGATTTTGCTTGGGCTACAGAACCTATAGAAAAATTAAATTCTTGTACAATATATCATAATGCTGGGGTTACAGGAAAATACATGAATGATATTCCTTATTTTTATAAAGGAGCTTATCATACAGGACAAAACCCTTTACTGGATGAACATCTGGAAACAGTTATAAACAATGAACAATCTAAAAAGTATTGTACATGGTATTATACTAATAAATTATTAGAGTTAAAAAATAAATATAATATAAATTATTAATAAAGATGTATTTATAATACATGTTCCTTATTTAAGGAAGAGTCAATTTCGCTAATTTAAAAAATAATAAATTTAATTAAAATGAGTAACAAAACATTAAAAGCATTTGTCAGATTAGATGGACAAAATAGAGTGATTGCATCAAGTCTTATTCTTAGAAAAAATAAACCTAAGGTAGGAAGATGGAGAGAAATTGTAGTAAATGAATGTTGTACAACAACTACCACAACCACAACACCTTAATATTATGGGCTTATCAATATTTCCAGATAGTATGAAACCTTCTAAAGTTTCTACAGCTGGAGAAGCAGCTAAAGTAAAATATTTATTAACATTAACATAAATGGAAATTGTTAAAAAGTTTTTTCCTAAAATACTTTCTGAAAATGATGCAAATTATTTTGCTCATTTAGAGGGTGTAATATCATCTGTAGATGAGTTAGCTAATGTACAAATTACTAAGAATCCACATTCTTATCAATTTAGAATAGCTCCTTCTATTCCTAGATATTCACAACCTTTATTACAGGAAATATTAAAATTTCATAATTTATATAAAATAAAATTAAATCTTTCTAAGAGTATTAGAACTTCTTCTACAATATTTTTTGAGATAGAAATAAAATAATTTTGTATATTTGTCATATAATTTTAAAAACCAAAATAATATGGCAACTTACGATCCTAGTAAAAAGTACACATGGTCTCATGAAGACAAATTTGAATTCTCTGGAGCAGAATTTGGATTGATTCTTAATACATTTAGAAAAATTCTAAGTACACCAGAAGCAGAAATAATTCTATTGGCAAATCAAGCTAATATGATTATTGAAAAAAAGATTTCTGAAGCTGTAGAGAACGATGTAGTGAAAGAAGCAGAAGAATAAAAATAAAGCCCTCTTAATTGAGGGCTTATTTATTTTATAAGAAAATTAAAACTTTTATCACCATACATGCGCTACATCAAATGTTGAAATCATGATAACTTCTTTATCTTCCGATAAAGGAATTTTTACAACTCCTCTAGCAGCAGAACTAGGATCAATCATAACTTCATCTCCAGGAACAATATGTTCTACACCATTTCCTACAGCATACACTTTCAATCTTCCATAAGTTCTTAATTTTTCTTTTTCTAATTCTACTTTAGATGCTTCATCTAATACTAAATTACTTTTTGGTTCTTCTGGTAATTCTAGATAAATTCTAGTTCCTAATAATTTTTTAAATTCCATATAATTAATCTTTCCAAGTTAAATATTTTACTAAAGCCATTTGTGCTGCAATAATAGCATTAAAAGCAGCAGTTCTAAATACATTTCTAGTCCATGATGACATCATGTTCCCATTATCAGTTTTTTCTGCATGATCTTTTTCTAATAAATCAATAGCTTCTGCCATCAATTGTTTTGCTTTTGTTACATTATCTTCTCCTGAAGGATTAAATGTAATTCCTACAGCTTTTTGTCCAAATGTTAATTCTTGTTGGTTCATGTTATTTTAAATTTATTGTTCTACTAATTCATAGGTTTGTTCAAAAATATCTGACTTACATGGATAGAATTGTCTTTCTTTATCAAAAGGCTCTTTTATTATATAATCTCCAATAGAAGCTTTCATTTCTCCTTCTAATGTAGGAATAATAATTCCCATAACATTATCATCTTTGTCAGTATCAATTTTAATACTTATATAATCAGTAGTCCAATTTATAACTTCTATAATAGATTCATTTGTTAATTGAATAGCTTCAATTACTACTGGTTTCTTTCTATATTTAGCCATATTATTTTAAATTTTTTAATCTTATTAGTACATCTTGTGGGGTATGACCATCAAATTCATATAAAGCTTTTTCTACTTCAGGAACTTGAAACAAATCCCAATCTTCTGCTTTATAATGATTGCTAATTAATCCTTTTGGTAACATAGCAGAAACAATAAACCATCCTCCTCCAAAACACAATTCTCCGTCATTATGTTTCCAAGATTTATGTACATCAAATTTAGATTTTATACTACCATCTATATTAAAACCTATAGGTTGTGTAGCCCATTCATTAAACAATACAGCATTGTACATTTTTCTAAATTCATAAAGTTCATCATATGTATGATAACCATCAGAAAGTTCATTAATTCTTTCTAATTTAGTATCAGGATGTAATCCTGCTTCTTTTATAGAATCATATTCTATTACAATTCTTCCGTTTTTTCCATCAAATATTTTCATACATTTACTAATTTTGTTTGTTCATAAAATCTTTCTATATCTTCTCCAGATAAATAAATCTCGCTTTGAAAAACTTCTACTTGTTTTCTAATTCCTGTAACTTTATCTTTTTTAAGACTTATATTAGGAACTTCTTTTACTCTTTCGTGTAGATCATCTAGTAATACTACTAATGTGTCTTCATTCATTTGCACAGTTCTAATTACTTTATTCATATTAAAACTGTCTCTGAATGTTTTATCACCTTCTGTCCTGGTGAAAAAAAATTGGTTTCTCATAAATTATATTTTAATTTTAAATATTTACGTCTATTATTAACTTCTTCATATCTATATATATCACTTTCTACTTGTTGGTGTTCTTCCCAGGTAAGTAGAATAATATTTTCTTCATCAAAAGCTATATCAGGATATTTACTTTTTGGTAAGAGGTGATGAAAGAATGTTGTACGTGGTTCATTTCCTAAAAACTTTCCAGAAACCTCTGAGAAATGAGGTTTCTTTTTCCATATAGATAGAAAAAAATCTCTCATTTCATCAGTTTTAGTTTCCTTTTTATAACCTTTTAAAATTTTCTTTGTTTTAGGAATTGCTTTTTTTGGTTTATGAATGAAACAATATTCTGATTCACTCTTTTTTCCACAAATTTTACAATTCATCCTTTTCCTGTACTGCCAAATCCTCCTGTGTTTCTTTCTGTAATTTCAGAAAATTCTTCTACTTCTTCCCATTCAATTTGCTCCACTTTTTTTAAAACTAATTGAGCTATTCTTTCGCCTTTTTTTATTGAATAATGATAAATATCAGAAATATTATCTATAATAATACCAATTTCTCCTAAATAATCAGAATCTATTGTACCTGGAGAATTAGCAATTCTTAATTTGCTCTTAGCAGATAATCCACTTCTAGGTCTTACTTGAATTTCATATCCTTCTGGAATTTTTACAAATAATCCTGTTTTAACTATTGTTGTAGATAAGGGCTCTAGCTCTAATTCTTCATTAGAATATACATCCATTCCAGCACTACCTTTTGTAGCATAAAATGGTAAATTGTTTTTTGATTTATTAATTATTTTTACTTTCATATTATTCTTCTAATTTTTCTGGTTCACCAAATGCTTCATCCAATGTTTGTACAGGAAGAGATTTTTTTATTTCTGGTTGTTCTAGGATTTCTTCACTTGGTTCATAATCATTATTTAATTTATCTAAAACTCTTTTTTCCAAATCCAATAGTATCTCAGGATTTTCTTCTAAATAATCTTTTATTCTTTCCATTCCTTGAAATTTGTCTTCACCAAATGTAAACCACGCTCCTCCTTTTTTAATAAAATTAAATTCTACAGCATAATCAATTAATTCTCCTAATTTATCAAATCCTTCTCCCCAAAGAATATTAATTTTAGCTTGACCAAAAGGAGCAGCTAATTTATTCTTTATAACATCTACTGTAGTTTTATTAAGTTCATTTATTTTATCATTCATTTTCCATACTTTCCATCTAACATCAGCATAATATTTAATTGCTTTTCCTCCAGTAGTTGTAGTTGATTCTCCCATTCCTCCAATATTATCTCTCATTTGTGATATAATAAATAATGTACAATTATTATTATCTAATAATCCTTTTACTTTCATACAAAATTTACTATTCAATCTTGCTTGTAAACCAATTGTAGCATCTCCCATTTCTCCTTGTAATACAGCTTTAGGAGTTGCAGCAGATTGACTATCTATAACAACACAAGAAACTACTTTATTTTCAATTAATGCTAATATCATATCATAACCATCTTCTTGAGTTTCTGGTTGATAGATAAGTAAATTATCAACATCTACACCAAGATTTTTTGCATATTTTTTATCAAAAGAATGCTCATAATCAAATAATGCAGTTTTTCTATCAGGAAAAGCTTTTTGATATTCTGCAATTTGATGTAATACAATAGTAGATTTACCACTACTTTCAGGACCAAGTATTTCAACAATTTTCCCTAATGCTGTACCACCTACTCCCATTGCTTGATTTAATTGTAAACTACCAGTATTTACAATTATAGAGTCTTCCATAGTAAGTCTTCCTAAGCCATATTTTTTTTCTAATTCTGCTAGGATAGAATCTATACCTTGTTTTTCTTGTTTTTGTTTTTGTTTTGCCATTTTTATTGTTGATTTGTTTACAAATTTACAAAAATAATTCGTTTTTTCCTATTATTAAAAAAGAAAAAGTCTTAAATTTTCATTAAGACTTTTTCAGATTAACAATAAAACAAAACAAATTATATTACATTTTTTTTGAGAGCGTGAATTTACAATTTAATATAAATATTATCAAACTTCATTTGTTAAATTTTTTTCTTTTTCTAATTGTTCTAATTTATTATTTAGAATTTTTGTAGCTTCTATTATTCCAGATAATTCAGCTCCTTTTCTTGTTTTATGTCTTGTAGGTTTTTCATCATCTACACAAGAAAAGAAGAAATTATTATCTGGAATAATTCTTATAAATATTTCATTTTCATCAAACACATCAAACATCATTCTAGGATTAATATTAATCAATTCTACAAATGTTTTTTCTGCTAATGTATCTTCTATATACTGCTCTATTTGTTCTTTTGTTAATTCTGTTTCCTGGAAAGAATTTAACATCTGTTGTTTAAACCAATTTAATATAACTGGTTTTGCAAATTTTGATTCATTTAATAATTCTACTGTATACATAATTTATTTTTTTAATTTTTTAAGTTGTTTTAATCTATATTCCATTTCAATTATTGCTGCGTTTATTGCCCAATCATCCGTTTCTTTTATTTCAGAAATATCTATAACTGTATTTCCTGAATGTAAATATAACGTTACATCATCTGCGTGTCTTGGAACTTGAATAGTGAATAAATTAGCGTGATTTCCTAAACCTACTGTTCTATAACTATTATTATTATATTCGCCAGAACAAGCATTGTATAAAATGTCAGCAACTTTTTCTTTGTTTTTAATTATTTGATCGCAACCATCATTGTATATAGTTATTGTTGTTAAATACCCCATAATTATTTAATTTTTTTAATTCCATTATCGTCTAATGTTTCTAATAATTTACTACATTGTATTAATGCATCAATTAATTCACTGTTTATATCTTCATCTTCTTGAGATAATTTTTCTAATACCCATTGTAACTTGGAATATAATACTTCAGGAACTTCCCAATATTTTCCTGTTTCTTCATCCTTCCAATTATCCCAAGATATTTCTTGAGAGGTTTCTTCTATTGCTTTTTTATAAAGATTCATTACATTACTTCTTTTGTTAATTCTTTATATTTATTTTTCCACCAAGCATATTCATATTCATATTCGTTAGCTTCATTTGGAAATTTTTTATTAAAATCATTCATTAATAATTGATTTTTATGAGCTTCCATTCTCACATATTTAATTGCATCTTCTATTCCAAATTTTGCAATAATTTCATCTAAGATAAATTGATTAAACATATTATTTTATTATTTAAGGTTTCTGATTCTTCTATAAATTTATACCAAAGTTCATATTTTTCTTTAAACTGTACATCTAATATTTCTTCCCAGTATTTTAATAAATCTTCTGTTTTATTAAATATTCTATATTGTAAAGATACTTCTTCTCTGCTATATCCTTTTATAGATATAGTAAGTTTTTCAGGAAATAATTTTTGAAATTCTTTAGATGTTTTTGAATATTTTCCTTGTTTAATTAATTCAAAATCATTTTTAAAGTTGTTATCTAATTGATATACTAAAACTATGTGTTTATTATCATAATTATAATCATCAATTAATGATTGTGTTCTTTCATATTCTGAATCTACAAATTCTCTAAACGTGTCAATATTATTAGGCTTAAATAAAAGATATACAGCATTTTCATACTGTACATCTCTATTTAAATCCTTTATATAACCATTTATAAAATTATTTTTTGACATCTGGTCTTTAGGAATTTTCAATGTAGGAACCATGAATATGGAAGTAATCGTCTTCTCTAAATTCATACAGGTTTAATATTTACTACTCCTTTTTTTAAATAATTATTTTTTGATATATTCCAGATATTCATATCCATAGCCCATTTTAATTCATCAATTAAATATTTTACACCAGGATAAGATTTTCCTTTATGAATAAATCCTTCATAAGCATCTTTCATATCTTCATCAGAAAGTGTATATACTAATGGATTATAATAATTTGTACTATCACAAACAATAAACTGTAAAGGATTCACTTTATATCCATACAATTCACTATTTTCATCTAATGTTAGATGTTTTGTAGCATAATAATATAGATAGGCTTGAGTATATGCTCTTCTATACAAATAATATTCTTCATAAAAATTCTCTACAGACCATGTACATTTTAAATCATATGGCTGAATTGTTTTTTCTTGATGGTCGACAATTACTTTATCCATCATAGACTTAAACAAATGCTCATCCACTTCATATCCTTCAACCTGTAATTGATCATATACACTATATCTGGAACTATTTACAAGATTAACAATTTCTTTTGTAGCAAAATTATTTCTTAATTCCGATACAATATTTTCAGCATGAGTTACATCTTGAGAAGTTACTACAGTAAGATTATTTGCTCTAACCTTTCTAATCTCATTATAATAAATTTCTGTATCACTACCTACAAACTTCTGAATTACAGCTTCATATTTAATTTTAAATCCAGATTCTGAATAAGCATCTCTTGATATTTCTTCAAATGTTCTTGTAATATTTCCAAATTCATCTGTAGCGTCTATTGTATATTTATATAACTCTTCTACAAAAGATAACATTAACCCTGTAGGAGAAGAAACACAAGCAGACATATAAAATCTTTTATCAAATTCATCTGGCTCCATAAGAATAGTTTCTACAAGCCTTCCCATAATAGCAGCTTGTGAATCTTTATCTTCTACATTCTTTCCTAAATAATATTTATTATAATATTTCTTTCTATCCATTGAAAACTCTTTCAATGAACTAGAACTGTCTAATAATATTGCTCTATAAACAGCTTCTGTTTTTGCTTGTCCTTTAATCATTTTTATTAGTTTTTGTTAACATATTTTCTAAAATTGCAGTATTTATTAAATTTTCAATTGCTTTAAAAATTTCTTTTACATAAAATTTTTTATCAATTAATTCTTGTTCACATTCTTTTTTTATAATTTCTATATTATTATAAATAAAAAAATTAAGATTATCCCAGAAACAAGAATTTTTATTTGATGTAATAACACTTGTTATTTCAATATATCCGCTATTATTATTAGGACTTGAGAAGTCATCTAAATCTATTGAAAGTTTTACATTTATATCTTCAATATCTATATCATATATTTTACTTCTATATATTTTCATAATTTTAATATTATAATTTAATTAAAAGTTGAAAAATCGTTTGTATAAACTAATTGAGTTTCATTTCCTATAATTTCTTCTCTTATAGAAACGTAAAATGGTTCTGTTGAAGTATCATTATCTTCATAGATTTTTATATCTTTTTTGTCCCACTCACTTTCAGGAATTTCTTCAATTCTATAATCATTGAAAACTCCTATTTCTTCAGATAAAAATGTAATAGCATCTTCTATGTTTTCAGCATAAATTGCATAAAAATAATTTTCAATTGTAATTTTAAATACTTTCATAATTTCTAATATTTATTAATTTACCATCCCAAGGAATATTATTTAAATATAATTGCTCTTTTTTAGTTCCTAATCTAACTTCAGTTAAACCATTTAATCTTTCTCTGGTAGTTTTTGTATTCAAATCTGCTGTAGTGATAAATAATTCATTAACTTCATCTAACGTTGCGATTACATTATTAAATAATTTTAAATAAGTTTTTCCTTCTTTATTTTCTACAATCATATTAGATTTTTTAAAAGGCTTTCTGCTATAGAAAGCCTCTATTGATTCTTTTGTTATTTTTCTCATTACTCTATTTTCAAATTTAATTTATCTACTATCATCCAATGACAATCAGAATGAAGAATTAAATTACCGTCTTCATCTGTCATATCTTCTGCACAATCCCAAATATTCTCATCATAATCTTTTATTAACACTTCTCCTGTAGAATAATCCAAAATAATTATTTTTTTACTGGTTTCTTTCATAATTTATATTTTTAAGCTTCACAACTAGTACAACTAACTATATTAGTTAATTGTTCTTTAGCTACACTACTACTTCTTTGATAATAAAGAGTTTTTATACCTTGCTTCCAAGCTTCTATAAAAAGCTTATTAACATCTTTAATAGGTACTTCAGAAGGTATATTTAAATTCAAACTTTGAGCTTGATCTATGTATTTCTGTCTTAAAGCTGCTTGTGATATAATTTCATATTGAGAAATTTCCTTAAAAGTTTTAAATACTTCTTTCTCTTCTTGAGTTAAGCAGTTTAAAGATTGTACAGAACCACTTTTTAACATAATTTCTCTCCACACTTCTTCAGTATCTTCTTCTTTAGATTTTAATAATTCCTGTAAGTATTTATTCTTTCTAATAAAATTACCTTTAGCTAAACCAGCTTTAAAATAGTTAGATGAATAAGGTTCAATACCGGCAGAAACTTGACCTAAAATAGCTGAACTAGAAGTAGTAGGAGCAATAGCCATAGTGGTAGTATTTCTATAAATTTCTTCTTCTTTAATCTCTGTATAAATAGGTGCTGGACCATATATCATAGCAAGTTCTTTAGAAGCTTCTTTAGATTGTTCTTGTAATTGCTTAAATATAATACTTGTTAAACTTCTAGACATAACTCCTTCAAAAGGAATATTCTTAGATTGTAAATAAGAATGCCAACCCATAACTCCTAAACCTAAAGCTCTGTGTCTTTTAGCAAAGTTATGTGCAGCTTGTAAGAAATGATTATCTTCTGTTTTATCAATAAATTCAGACATTACAGCATCTAAGAAATAGATTGCTAATTTAACAGCATTGGTATCTTTCCATTCGTCATATAATTCTAAATTCATTGAAGCTAAACAACATACAAATGATTCATCTATACTAGATGGTAATGCTATTTCTGAACATAAATTACTAGCATTAATTTGTAAGTTAAGATCTTTATAAATTTGTGGTTTATTCCTATTAACATTATCTGTAAAGAATAAATAAGGTAATCCTTTCTGTTGTCTAGATTCTAATACCTTAGCCCATACTTCTCTTTTATTCTCATCTCCATCTATCATTTCTTGCATCCAGTAATCTGGAATACATACTCCTGTAAATAAATTCTGTATAGGGGAACCTATACTTTTAATTTGTAAGAATTCTTCAATATCAGGATGATCTATATCTAAATAGCTTGCAAATGCACCTCTTCTAACTCCACCTTGAGATACTACATCCATAGTAGTATCAAATAGTTTCATAAAAGATACTGACCCAGAGGATTTACCATTATCTGTAATAGCCGCACCTCTTCCTCTTAATTCACCAAAATAACCAGATGTACCTCCACCTATTTTAGTTTGCATAATAACTTCCCCTACTTTATGTGTAATTTGTTCTACACTATCTGGAACATGTACATTAAAACAACTAATAGGAAGACCTCTTTTAGTACCCATATTAGCCCATATAGGGCTAGATAGGGACATCCAACCTCTTTCTATTAACTCCTTAAAATCTTCTTTTAATTCAGGTTTAAAAAGTCTTTTACAAGCTGCTTCTATAATTCTATCAATTGCTCCCTCTACCGTTTCTCCTTTTAAAAGGTATCCACGATTTAAAACTTGCTCGGACTCTTCATTGAGCCACCAATATTTTTCTCTCATTAAAATAAATCATTTTTTGTTATAGGTTTATCGTGTTTTGTATAGGCAGTAGGTCTTTTAGCAAAGAAATCATCAAGTTCATTAGCAAAAACTTCTTCTTCAAACCAAGCCATAGGTTTGTATTGTTCATAAGAAATATTAAATAATTTATTAAAACCTAATTTAACAAGAACTTCATCAATACGATACTTCATAAAGTTCAACATATTCTCTTTACTGAAAAAGTCTAATTCTCCAGTTTCATATATCCAATCTAAAAGTTGACTTTCTTCTTGTACATAATCTATTAAAGTCTTAGACAAAGACTCATAGTTTAGAATGTGTCCTTCTTCTTTCATCTTATTAATTAAATAGATTCCTGCATTAGCATGAGTCTGTTCATCTATACTTGTCCAAGCTATAATATTACTTACATTCTTCATGTAACCTTTAAACCTAGTAAATGAAAGTATATTTGCGAATTGACTAAACAAACTTGCATTTTCTATTACTATAGTAAAGAATACTAACTTGGAGAAAATATCACTATGACTTAAGTTATGTTCCATATACTCTAACCTTTTCTTAAAGATAGGTATCTCAACTAATTTTGTAAACTCATCATTGTAGCCTAATACTTCTAATAATCTAGAATAAGCTTCACTATGCCTAAATTCACATTCAGCAAATGTTGATCCTAACCCATTAAGTTCAGGTTTTGGCATTATATTGTATAAATTACCCCAAAATGTCTTCACTCCTACCTCTATTTGAGCAATACTGAGTAATGACCTTTTCACTACTTCTTGTTCAATAGGTGTAAGATGTGCTCTAAAGTCTTGTATGTCAGCAGTAAAGTCTACTTCACTGTGAACCCAAAAAGACTTGTTTATAGCATCTACAAATTGTAGAACCTCTGGATATTCAAAAGGTTTATAATTTACTCTTTTTTTAAAAATATCTCTTTCACTTCCCATTTATTATAATATTTTTTTTATTATCAATCATATACCTATAAGGAATAAATCCTTTTAAATTGTTACACCAATTTAATATTTCCATATATTTTAACATTTTGATTCTCATCAATTTCAAAAATATTTCCATTTGAATATAATTTTCCAAATTCTCTGTCTTTAACTACACTTCCATTTGAAAAATAAATATTATTTTGATACAAAATTCCATTATTTTGAATATCTTTGTTTGAATGAATATGACCGAAGCATACTAACTTTGGTTTTAATTCTTTTACCATATTTAATAAACTCTTATCACCACACTGGTCTATCTCTCTACTTCTATTGTAAGATTTATCAAGAATACCTTTAGGTGGTCCATGTGTTACTAATATATCAGTATAAATTGGTCTTACCTCTCTCCAATATCTATTAAGCTTTTCTGGAGTTTTCATAAAAGCCCAATTTCCATATTTAGGAGTATAAGGATTACCATAAATATATAACCCTTCTATTTCTACAACATCATCTTCCAGATATATAATTCCTGCATCTTCAAAATCTTTCTTTGTAACAAGTCTTTTTTCAATTGATGTGTCGTGATTCCCTGCTACATAAATTTTATATTTAACAGGAACTTCTTTATACCATTCTATAAATTGTCTCACCTCATTTTCATTAAAATAAGGGTTTATATTATTACTACAATCTCCAGAATGAATAATCATATCTATATCTGGAGGAATTTCTAATTGTTCGTGATAGGAGTGACTATCGCTTACATGTAAAATTCTCATATTAATTTCTCTTTTTTTAAAATTTCTCTAACTTTTTCTATAAGTTGTTCTATACTTCCAGAATTTTCAATTACATAATCAAAAGCTGCTGAATCGAGAGCAATTTCCGAGTAATGCTCTCCTGATTTACTAACTGGACAACTCATTTTATGATAACCACTTCCTCCACATATATCACATGGTCTATTTACTCTAATAGTAATACCGCCTCTTTTCTTTACAGCTTCCATTTCATTAGGAAATCTCATATCTGTAATGATAAAGTTTGGGTATATTAGTTCAGATACTGGTTCTAATTCTTCATATAAATTTTCTCTTTCAATATAAGCTAACTCATAAGATTCAGATGCTTCTTCTAATGTATCAAAATAACCTAAAAATTTTATTTTCCCTTTAATTTGAATATTTGCTCTAATTCTATTACCATTTTTCTTATCATAAGATACTCCTCTAAAACCAGAAGTATTATCTTTCCTAACTTTAGTATTAGTTGCTTGTGTACTATAAGTAACCCATCTGCAATTTTCTGTAGAATAACCTAAATTATTATCCTTTCTATCAAGTGTTAAATTATCTGAATAATTATTAACTTCTGACCATTTTAAGAAATTCTCAAAAGAATCTTTCCAGTAATTATCCATAGTAATACCTCTTTTACCATAATCTTCATATCTTGGATGCTTATTATTATAACATCTTTGTTTTATATTATGATAAATTCTAAATATTCTTGTCTTATTATAGCCATGTTTTAACCTATTATCCTCATAAGAATTACTTCTCATTATATTAGGATTAATAGGCTTATAATCACTCATTAAACTATTAACCCAAATTTCAGGATGTAATTGATTTCTGAATAAATTTGTCCCAATAAATTGTAATAAAAACCTTGGTGTAGGTTTTATTAATTCTAATCCTTCATATGATTTTAACTCTTTTTTTGTAGTAGTTAAATAATCAAGAATAATTGGTGAATATCCTCCATCTAGTTCCATATACCAATACCACCATTCTTCTCCTAATTCTTTAGATTTAAAAGACTCATCTTCTAATTGTTCTCTAGTACAATTTATAAGGATACATATAATATCTTTCAACTTATCTGCAAAACATTTTTCCTCATATTTATTATTTGTTAATTGATTAATTATTTTTGCAATAGTGTTTTTTCCCACAGTTTTCTTTCCTGAAATTCCAATTATTCCCATAAATATCCTCCTGCTTTTTTTGCTCTACCTGTAAGTACATTATTAATACCTTTTATTCCAGTCTGAAGTTTTGCTTCTGTAATAGAAGAAAACTCTTTAATTAAATTTCTATTCATATCTAATTGTTTTGTTAATCTACTTATTATATTTTTTATCATTAATTATAAATTTTATGTACAACTCTTAATAATTTTCTTGTTTTCTTTTCTCCAAACGTTTTAATTAAACATTCCATAGATATGCGAGAATGATCAATATAATCTTTCAATAGTTTTACTTCTTCTTTATTTAATGTCACCATTTCTTTTTATTTTTAATTTTTCTTTTTCTTGTTTGGTTTTTATGTCATGGCAGTTTACACAAAGTACTTGTAGCCCAGATTGTTCTACAAATAATCTTTCTACAAATCCAGGTAAATCATCTGCTTTATTCAGCTCTCCTGCTGGCGTGAGATGATCCACGTTTATTTGCTTATCTGGAAACCATTTTTTACATTTGTTACATTGATATTCAAACTTTTGTCTTTTATTACTTCCTTTATAAGGTCTTTTAGCATTTTGTTTACATTGTGTAATTGGCTTCCACCAGCGAGACTTCTGTCTGAGTGCACTTCGTATAAATGCCCAAAATGCAGATTCTGACATAGTTCCTGCATTTCTAGTTTTAATAACTTTCTTTCCCATCTAATAATTATTTAAAACTCTCCCTATATTTCTATAGGGAGAAATATTAATATTAATCTAAGTCTACTACTCTGTTATTAATAACATTTGACATTTCTTCTAATGAATTTATAATTAGAGAAAGTTCTTTAGATGATAATGTAGGTAATGTAAATGTGTGACGTTTTACTTCTTGTGTAAAACCATTTTTTACATGTTCTTCAATATCTTCAAAACATTTCTCATTATATATATCTCCTAATTCCAATACATTAAAATCTTCTTCATCTAGAATATATCTTTCATCTTTTTCCAGTGTCATTGCAAAGAACCATCTACAAGTTCTTAATTTACCAATTTCTCCTTTTGGAACAGCAAGAACATGCATCGGATTAATAATTACAAGAATATCTTGATCACCAAATCCAGAATAATCATATTCTTTACTGGCTGCATGGAATCCCATAGAACAACTGATAGAATTATTATCATCTCCTTCATTTCTAGGCATAGAAATAACGTTTCCTACTCTATAGTCTTCTTGACCTGTATGAGCAGACGTATATCTATTTTCTTTCATGTTAGGAAGATTTAAATATAGATATTCTAAATCACCAAGACAAACATACTCTGTATCTTCTACATTAAAATCAGATTGTTTAAGTTCATATTTATTACTATCTGGAACAGTTACTACTTTAAACTTCTTAGGAGATTTTTTCCAAATAGCTTTAATTTTATTATAGGCATTAGAAATAAAATCAACTAGTTCTTTAGAATCATTACCTACTGTTTTCACTCTTCTATAAGCATAAAAACTACCATGTTTATCAATCTTCATATTATGCTTTTCTAAAAATCCATATAAATCTTCTGCACTTTGAGCATTAGGATTTAAACAACACCACATAAAGAACTTTTTATGAGAAAGATATTCTTCATCCTTATTTAACTTTTCTTGTAAAGATTCTTCTGAAAATACTTTATCTACTCTTGTTATAATTTCAATAAATTTTTTAACTAATAAATCAGGAAGACTTCTATTTGTTCCAGATAAATACACTGTGTTTCCTTCTGTATAAAAATCATCCAAATATTTAAATAGTTCAAATCCTTCAGAATACATTTCTATATCTTCTCTGGTTAATTCTTCTGTTATTTTCTCTTGTTGAATATTTACATCTTTTACTATTCTTAAGATCTCACTCTCGCTTGTAGCAAGTTTTATTTCTTGCACATCGTTTTCTGTAGCATTAGATTTACTAATAATAGAACCATCTTGTAGAACAATAGTTAAATTATTGTTTACTAAAGAAAGCATTTTATATAATTTTTTACTTTCTTTAAGTTGTAAATTTAATAATTCTAATTCTTTTTCTTTTTTCTCTAATTCTAATTTTTCTAATTTTTCTTGGTTATTACTTCTAAACCATTTTAAGCTAAATAAACTCATTGTTTTAATTTTTTATTGTTAATTTAATAATGAAAAAGAAAGGGAAATTAATCCCTTTCTTAAATTAATTGTTCTAATGTTTCTTCTGTTATTTTTTCAGAATTGTATTGATCTAAATTTAATTTGATTTTATTATATTTAAATAAGTCTCTAAATACAGAAATTAATTGTGAATTATCTCCATAAGTAAACTGTTTTGATAAATAATTAATAAATGTATGTTTTTCTAACAATTCATTCATTTTTAAATATTTATTATAAATAGAATAATCAAATAAATTATGCTCTTTTGCTACAGAATACATAGCATCTAGTACATCTCCATTTAAATACTGACTAATATTTTTTCTTCTATAATCCTGTAATTCATCTAATGTTTGTTGAAATTCTGTAGATAATTCAGCAAATTTATAACTATTATTAAATAAATTAGTATTTTTACTAATTAATTGAGAAATTAAATTAGCTGTAACTATTCTTTTAAATGGTGCATTGTTTCCTTCCATAAATTTGTTATAAGACATTAAATTGTGAATATTTAAAGTTTCTATTATTTGAAATTCTTTTTTTGAAAATGTAATTAATTTAATATTATTTTTTGAAGTTGCTGGAAACAATTTATCTAATTTATCTCTGTTTTCATATTCTTCATAAATAAATAATCCTGGATTTTTGTAAATTTCATTTAATTTTAAAATGAAAGGTTCAAATTTACAATTTTTTCCATATACATTTCTTAATAAATTAGTTGCAATTTTACAAGAAACTTCTCCTTCTAATTTATTTGCTTTAATAGAAACATTAGTAGTTTTTATTCTTTGTTTTTTTCTAGCATCTAACCATTCTTTAGGAATTTCTGGATTATAATAATCTTTTAAAATATATTCTTCTAATTTTTGTTTTAATAATTGAAACTCTTTAATATGAGCTCTCCAATCTTTTCTAGGAACATTTTTTAAGCCTAGAATATTATAATAATTATCTAATGATCCAGAAAAAGTATTAGAAGACCATCTACTAGGAAATAATTTAAAACTTTTTGTTTTCTTTATAAAATATAATTGTTTGCTATTAGAACAATTTTCTCTAATATAATCTTTTAAATTTTTAGAAAAATTATCAATTATGTATAATTGTTTACCAAATAATCTACTTAAATAAATAATTTCACTATATTTAGACTCTGAAATTCTGTTATTATACAATGTGTATTTAATTTCCCAGTCTTTAAATAAAGAATCATTTACAATCCTAAGTAAATGTTTTAAATCAAGGTTTTTAATACCTTCTATATTAGGTTCTTTTACTTTTTCTTTAGAATATTCTATTAACCCTTCTATTGAATATTTTCCACCATTTAGTTCCACATATTTATTATATCCTTGATAATAATCATAAATAAGTTTTAAATTATTCATTTCAGATATTTGAGAATTATATAATTTGATAATTTCTGTTGTTACTAATTCTATTTTATCTAAAATTACTTTTTTAGATTCTTCTGTATATCTAATTGCTTCTCTATTTGGAGTTGGAAATATTCCATCAGATAAATTAAATCTTAATCCTACAGGAAAAGAAATTGAACTAATTCCTAATTTAGCAAAATCAATAGGATAATACACATCATCTAAACAAATATGTAGATAATTATCTGTAGAAATATTGGACAATTGATAATGTTCAGTTCTAAGAATTTTAAAAGAATTATCTATATCAGGAATATTAAAGTATACATTTTGAAAATATGCTAATTGTTCTTTTGTTTTAATTTTAAAAGAATAATAATCAGAATATTTAACAGGAACAATCACTTTAACACCATTTCCTTCTGTAGTTTCAGATTCATATAATAAATCTATAGTGTTTACATCTTCTCCTTCATACATCATATATTTTCTTTCGATTCCATTTTTTCTAGCTATAAAATAAAAAGTAGAGGTATAAGATAGTGGTGCTTTCCATCCTAACCCAAACATTCCTAGGGAGTTAGCTTCTTCTCTTTTTGTTGATTTACCATATTTGGAAATGATATTTTCTACATCATCTGCGTCTAAACCAAGACCAACATCTTCAACAGAAAATTCATAATTTCCATTTACATTTTCTAGAGATACAATAATTGGTTTATCTACTCCTGCTCTTCTATGAGAATCCAATGCGTTACTAGCTGTTTCTCTAATTGTAGAACCTATAGAATCTGAATAAAGATTCTTACTTAACATCTGCATTAAAATTTGTGCAGAATCTAAGTCTAGAGTCATTCCAATTGATTGTTGTGTTTCTCCCTCAAATAATACGTTTGCTTCTTTTTGTTTTTGTAATATCATGTTTTCTAAGTTTAAAGTTTAATTATTTTCTCTTTTTACTAATAATATATCTTTGTTATTTAAATCCTGATAAATGACTGAGTTATGTTGTGTAACATCTTGTTCAAAAATATTTATATTTATATTTTTGCCCCATTTAGATACACAATGTTTTTGTTTTATAGAACATTTTACGTTTGTATAATAATCTCCCCATCTACTTGTTTTTAATTTAGGAAGTTTTACCACTTTTAAATATTTCAAATTAGAATAAGAGGAGATGATTATTTCATCTCCTATTTCTAATTCATCAACTTTAATTAATTTTAGTTCATTCATAATTATTATTAATTATTAAAATGGCATATCATCATGAAGCCATTCGATTGTTACATTGTGATTTTCTTGTAGGATTTTTGAGACCTTTCCAAATACACCCTCTGTTTCCCATTCTGTATGTGTATAACTTGCAGAAGATGGATGAGGTAATTCAAAAGACCAATTAAATATAGGTAGATATTTTTTTAACTTAGCTGCTTCTTTTCCTAAAAATACAATAGGTACTCTTTCTACATCAAATATATTTTCAAATATATATTTCATAAATGGTTCCCATATATCCAAATGAGAGCCTGCTTTATTTATTTCTGTAGTAAGAGCTGCATTAAGCATTAAAACTCCCTGATTTGCCAAATATGATACATCTGGATCAAGAATATGATATAAATCTTTACCTTCATATAACTCTTTATCTATACCGTTATAAAATTGTTCTAATGTAGGTTGTAATTTACCTGTTTTAGAACAACCCATAAGTAACCCATCAGCTATACATTCTTTATTAAAAGAAGCTATATGAAAAGGACATATTCCAATTAACACCACTTTTAAATCTGATAATTTTGTTTCTTTAAAACATCTAAATACATCAGAAGAATTAGGTGCAATTTTCTTTCCTCTAGCAGATTCTTTTTTTAAAAATGCATATATTTTATCACATTCTTCACTTTCTATAAATGGTTTTATTATATTATGCCAACTTTCATCAAAGTGATGAGAAAATTTATTCCAATCCATTTAATCTACAAATAATTCTAATTGTTTATATTTTGCTCCTACTTCAATTTTTTTAGAAGGAAGAATAATTCCTGCTTGTTCTGTAAAGAATTTATGAACATTCATATGGTTTTCCATCCATAATCTAGGATGAATTTCTTTCATAGAAAATGTTGTAAATTGATATAGTTCCCAAAGACTTCCTTCTGCTCCATAATTATGAGTAGGCTTTTTAAGTTCTCTTTGAATAATATTTAATTGGGTACTTTGAATTAATTCTTCTTCTATGTATAATCTACCAATAAGCTCAGAAATAACTCTTTTATCTACCTCAATTTGTTTCATCGCTTCTCTTTCTACCTGGATTCTTTTAAAAGCTTCTTCTGCAGATTTAATATAATCTGTAATTGCTTGTGGTGTAAAAGTTTGAATTTCTCCTACATGTTTCTTTTTAAAAGCTCCAAAATCTCCTGATACCATTCCGTTCTGGCAGATTATTATTTGAGTTCCCAATGCAAATTTTAATGTAAGTTGCTTATTATAACTATTTTGCCAACCAATTTGTAATTTCATTTCACTATCTGCTACATTGCTAATTGTATATCTACC
>JACCEC010153913.1_pt1 | contig 20287 bp, 17 predicted proteins | sample 7450121 | NCBI WGS metagenome assembly JACCEC01 (sample SAMN15323455, study PRJNA562643) | freshwater metagenome | isolation source: river surface water | place: USA:Blue River Watershed | collected 2017-08-18 | reverse complement strand
CTGGATCAGCATCAGATACCTGCCATCGATATGGTGGTGGTCAACCTGTATCCGTTTCAGCAGACAGTCGCCAAAGAACAGTGCTCGCTGGAAGATGCGATCGAGAATATCGACATCGGCGGTCCGGCGATGCTGCGCTCATCCGCAAAGAACCACAAGGATGTTGTAGTAATCTGCGACCCCGCCGACTACTCCACCGTGCTGGACGAGATGCGCTCCAATCAGGGTGAGGTAGCGTACGAAACTCGTTTCATGCTAGCCAAAAAAGTCTTTGCTCACACAGCGCAATATGATGGTGCAATCACCAACTATTTCAGCTCCCTTGGTCCGGAGCGTGAGCATGCGACACGCTCTGCCTACCCGGACACGCTGAATCTGCATTTCGAAAAAGTGCAGGACATGCGCTATGGCGAAAATCCTCATCAGTCAGCCGCGTTTTATCGGGACATTCACTCTTTGGAGGGTGCGCTCGCAAATTACAGGCAATTGCAGGGCAAAGAACTCTCATACAACAACATTGCCGATGCCGATGCAGCTTGGGAATGCGTGAGGACCTTCGATGGTCATGCGTGCGTGATCATCAAGCATGCCAATCCCTGTGGTGTTGCTGTAGGCAAGGATGCGTCTGAGGCCTATGCCAAAGCCTTTCAGACAGATCCAACCTCTGCATTCGGCGGCATCATCGCCTTCAACTGCGCGCTCGATGGCGCAGCAGCCGAAGCGGTGGCCAAGCAATTTGTAGAGGTCCTGATTGCGCCGTCATTCACGGCTGAATCGCTGAAAATTTTCGAGGCCAAGCAGAACGTACGCCTGCTGCAAATCCCTGTTGCGCATGCGAACAATGCCTATGACATGAAGCGAGTTGGTGGCGGTGTGCTATTGCAATCGCCAGATGCCAAGAATGTACAGCTGTCCGAGCTGAAAATCGTCACCAAAAAGCAGCCCACTCCCCAACAGCTGCAAGACATGATGTTTGCCTGGCGAGTTGCCAAGTTCGTGAAATCCAATGCGATTGTTTTCTGTGGCAATGGCATGACGCTGGGCGTAGGTGCCGGCCAGATGAGTCGCGTCGATTCGGCGCGCATCGCTTCGATCAAAGCGCAGAACGCCGGGTTGCAGCTGGCGGGTTCAGCGGTGGCTTCTGATGCGTTTTTCCCGTTCCGTGATGGGCTGGATGTAGTGGTCGCGGCGGGTGCGACTGCCGTAATCCAACCGGGCGGATCCATGCGCGATCAGGAAGTAATTGATGCCGCAAATGAGCAGGGGATTGTGATGGCGTTGACGGGGACGCGGCATTTCAGGCATTGATGAGTTGTCGGTATGCGACGATGGGTCCCAGCTTTCGCTGGGACGACGGAGTTTGGGTGTTGGGTGATTGCGTCCTATAGCGAGTTGCTGTGGCGACTTAACGACGATGGGTCCCAGCCTGCGCTGGGACGACATAGGGATCGTTTGCTGATAGTCCTGCCTTCGGGCTGACGTTCACGTTTCTGGCATGGTTCGATTTACCACCGACTCGTCGTCCCAGCGCAGGCTGGGACCCATGCTCGCCAACCTCCATGCCCTATGTTTACATGCTCGCCAGCCAGAAATACGGCACTCTGTACATCGGCGTGACTCGCGACTTGATTAAACGTGTGTATGAGCATAAATCGGGTGTCGTGCCCGGCTTCACCAGGCAGCACAAGATACACAAGCTGGTCTGGTTCCAACCCTGCGACTCCCTGATCTCCGCTATCTACCGAGAAAAGCAAATGAAGGCCTGGAAGCGAGACTGGAAAATCTGCCTCATCGAACAAACCAACCCCTACTGGAACGACCTCTACCCCGCCCTGCTGTCATAATTGGCGGATGAAAATCCTTGGCATAGACCCCGGACTGCGAGTGACCGGCTTTGGCGTGATCCGCAAGGAAGGACAGCGGCTGTCCTATGTTGCCTCGGGCACTATACGCATCCCGGAAGGGGATCTGCCCTCGAGACTCAAGATCATCCTGGAGGGCGTTGGTGAAGTGGTGGCCACTTATCAGCCCGATTGCGCAGCCATTGAAATCGTTTTTTCGAATGTGAATCCTCAGTCCACGCTGCTGCTCGGTCAGGCGCGCGGCGCGGCGATTTGCGGGCTGGTTGGTGCCAGTCTGCCCGTGGCTGAATACACCGCACTGCAGGTAAAAAAAGCGGTGGTCGGGCAGGGCAAGGCGCAGAAATCACAGGTGCAGGCGATGGTGCAGCGCCTGCTGCAGCTTGACGGTTTGCCGGGCACTGATGCCGCCGATGCGCTGGGCGTCGCGATTTGTCATGCGCACGCCGGTGCTGGGATCGCTACGCTATCCGGTTTTGCGCCTGAACTCGCGCGCAAAGGCTTGCGGGTACGCGGCGGTCGTCTGATCGGCTGATATCATCCGCTCATTCATTTAATGCGAGCTCCTTCATGATTGGCCGTCTCTCCGGAATCCTGATCGACAAGAACCCCTTGCAGCTGCTGGTAGATTGCAATGGCGTTGGCTATGAAGTCAGCGTACCCATGAGCACCTTCTATAATTTGCCCTCTGCCGGCGAGAAAGTCCTGCTGTTGACACATATGGTGGTTCGCGAAGATGCGCAGCTGCTCTATGGCTTTGGCACCGCGCAGGAGCGCGAACTGTTTCGTGAGCTTATTAAAATCAGCGGCGTTGGCGCGCGTACGGCACTTTCTATTTTGTCTGGCATGTCGGTGACTGATCTGGCTCAGGCCGTCACGCTGCAGGAGGCTGGACGTCTGACCAAAATCCCTGGCATCGGCAAAAAGACTGCCGAGCGCCTGCTGCTTGAACTCAAGGGCAAGCTGGGCGCCGATATCGGCGCGGCAACCGCTACGCCTGATACCAATACCGATGTGCTGAACGCGCTGATCGCGCTCGGCTATTCCGAGAAAGAAGCGATGCTCTCCCTCAAGCAAGTACCAGCAGGCAGTTCCGTTTCTGATGGAATACGTCATGCGCTCAAGGCGCTCTCCAAGGCCTGAGCAGGGGCAGCACTAACCCGGCCCGCGCTACAATGGCGTGATGAGCATACAGACCGATAATTTCAGCGAGCAGCGCATCATCGCGGCCACGCCAGCCTCGCCGAATGAGGAAGCGATTGAGCGCGCATTGCGACCGCAGAAGCTCGATGAGTACGTCGGCCAGCAAAAAGCCCGCGATCAGCTGGAAATCTTCATCACCGCTGCCCGCCAGCGTGGCGAAGCACTGGATCACACTTTGCTGTTCGGCCCGCCCGGTCTGGGAAAGACCACGCTGGCTCATATCATCGCGCGCGAGATGGGCGTCAATCTGCGACAAACGTCGGGGCCTGTTCTCGAGCGCGCCGGCGATCTGGCCGCGTTGCTGACCAATCTCGAGGCCAATGATGTGCTGTTCATCGACGAGATCCACCGCCTCTCGCCAGTGGTAGAAGAAATTCTCTATCCCGCGCTCGAGGATTACCAGATCGATATCATGATCGGCGAAGGTCCGGCGGCACGCTCCGTTCGACTCGATCTTCAGCCCTTCACACTCGTCGGTGCAACGACCCGCGCTGGCATGCTGACCAACCCCCTGCGCGATCGTTTCGGTATCGTCGCTCGTCTGGAGTTTTACACCCCTGAAGAGCTGGCGCGTATCGTCACTCGCAGTGCTGCGTTACTCAATGCGCCGATTGTCGATACTGGCGCACTTGAGATTGCCAAGCGCAGCAGGGGCACGCCGCGTATCGCGAATCGTCTGCTGCGTCGTGTGCGCGATTATGCCGAGGTCAAGGGCAAGGGCGAGATTACCCAAGCGATGGCTGATGCCGCACTGAAGATGCTCGATGTTGATCCGGTGGGATTTGATCTGATGGACAGAAAACTACTGGAAGCGGTGTTGTTCAAGTTCAGCGGCGGTCCGGTTGGGCTAGATAATCTCGCCGCTGCGATTGGCGAAGAGCGCGACACGATCGAAGATGTACTTGAGCCTTATCTGATCCAACAAGGCTACCTGCAGCGCACGCCGCGCGGACGGATTGCAACGCCTTCTGCATATCAGCACTTTGGGGTGACCGCACCGCGCACAAGCCCTAACGGAGATTTGTGGGAGCAGGGCTAAGTGTCTGTTTGAAAATCTGCTGCGCGACCTGATTTCGCCCTTGCGATGCTCGACGTACCTCACGTACGACTGCGCTTCTCAGGCCGAACTCAGGCCGCTCGCGACAATTTTCAAACAGACACTAAGACCCTGACGAGATAATTTCCACGTCTGCGGGAAATTATTCTTCGCGTTTCCAGACCTGCGTTCTGCCTAGCAGCGCCATCCCGATAAAACCTCTCACATGCAATTCGCGGCCTTTGTCTTCCAGCCAGACTTTGCATTTGTAGGTCTTGCCGTTTTGAGGATCGAGGATCTCGCCACCTGACCACTGATCTTTATCTTTCTTCAGGCCGGTCAGTATCATCATGCCGATGACTGGCTTGTTCTTTTTGTCGCCGGGGCATTTTTCGCAATTCGGGTTTGGGTCTTCGCTGGGTTCGCGGAACAGTCTTTCAATCGTGCCACGAAATTCACCGTTGATCTCAATGATGCGCACCAGCGATTTTTCTTTACCACTGTGGTCATCAATGGTGCGCCAGAGTCCGGCGGGAGTGCTCTCGGCCAGCACTGCTGAACTGAAAAACGCCAGCAGCCATATCAGTAAGCGTTGAGCCATCCGGTTCTCCTGGTTACTTTAGCTTGGATAGCTGCTCGCGCAATTTTTCCAGCGTCGCGCTGAAGCTGGCCACCCGCTCTTTTTCCTGTTCGACTACGGCAGCCGGAGCGCGAGCGACGAAGCTTTCATTACCGAGCTTCGCATTGGCTTTACCGATCTCGCCCTCCAGTCGGGCGACTTCCTTGTTCAGGCGCTCGCGCTCAGCAGCAACATCGATCTCGACCTTCAGCATCAGACGCACGCTGCCAACGACCGACACGGGTGCAGGCGATTCTGGCAGACCGCTGACTACCTGAACTTCGGACAGTTTGGCCAGTGCCTGAAGGTAAGGCGCAAAGCCTTGCAGACGCGCATGATCGTCTCCCTCCAAAAATAACGGCACCTTCTGTGCGGGCGAGAGTTGCATCTCGCCGCGCAGATTGCGGCAGGCATCCGTCAGCGCTTTCAGTTCTGTCATCCAGCCTTCGGCCTTATCGTCGAGCTTTTTCAGATTTGGCTCAGGATAGGCTTGCAGCATGATGGAGTCACCAGCCGGATTCAGCTTCCGGCCCGACAGCGGCGCGACGGTTTGCCACAGCTGCTCGGTGATGAAAGGGATGATGGGATGCGCAAGACGAAGCACAGTCTCCAGTACGCGCAGCAGTGTACGGCGCGTTGCACGCTGCTGCGGCTCGGTACCTTGCTGTATCTGCACCTTGGCGACTTCCAGATACCAGTCGCAGTACTCATCCCAGATGAATTTATAAATTGCTGAAGCGATGTTATCGAAGCGGTATTCGGCGAAACCTTTTTCCACTTCAGCTTCGGTACGCTGGAGCAGAGATACGATCCAGCGATCGGCCTGCGAGAAATCCAGATAACTGCCGGTTGCGCAGGCTTCGGCGCCATGCTCTTCCAGACCACAATCCTTGCCTTCGGTATTCATCAGCACGAAGCGGGTTGCATTCCACAGCTTGTTACAGAAATTGCGATAGCCCTCGCAGCGGCTGAGATCAAAATTGATATTACGCCCGAGCGATGCGTAGCTCGCCATCGTAAAGCGCAGCGCATCAGTGCCGTAAGGCGGAATACCGCCCGCAAATTCCTTGCGCGTTGCTTTGCCGATGCTCTCAGCTTGCTTGGGATTCATCAGGCCGGTGGTGCGCTTGGCGACGAGCGCTTCTACATCGATGCCATCGATCAGATCGATAGGGTCCAGCGTGTTGCCCTTGGATTTGGACATTTTCTGGCCTTGTGCGTCGCGCACCAGGCCATGCACATATACTTTATTGAACGGTACCTTACCCGTGAAGTGGCAGGTCATCATCACCATACGAGCGACCCAGAAAAATATGATGTCGAAGCCGGTGACTAGTACCGATGAAGGCAGGAAGAGCTTGTAGTCGGGTGTCTGCTCTGGCCAGCCCAGCGAAGAGAAAGGCACCAGCGCCGAAGAGAACCAGGTATCGAGCACATCGGCTTCGCGCGTCAATTTGCCGGCGTGACCTGCGGCTTTCGCTTTGGCCTGCGCTTCAGCTTCGTCACGCGCGACATAAATATTGCCAGCATCGTCATACCAGGCCGGTATCTGGTGACCCCACCACAGCTGACGCGAGATGCACCAGTCCTGAATATTGTTCAGCCACTGGTTGTAGGTGGTGACCCAGTTCTCGGGCACGAATTGGATCTCGCCCTTCGATACTTTTTCCAGCGCGACTTCGGCGATCGATTTACCGGGGAAGTGCGTACCTTCCGGCGCAGGCTTGCTCATTGCGACAAACCACTGGTCGGTCAGCATGGGCTCGATCACGACACCGGTACGATCGCCGCGTGGCACCATCAGCTTGTGCGGCTTAACTAACTCAAGCAGACCCTGAGCATCCAGGTCGGCCACGATCTGTTTACGTGCCGCAAAGCGATCCATGCCCTGATATGCAGCGGGGCCGTTCTCATTGATCTTGGCGTCCAGCGTGAAGATGCTGATCTGCGCGAGACCATGGCGCTGTCCGACCGCGTAATCATTGAAGTCATGCGCTGGCGTGATTTTCACGCAACCGGTACCGAATTCCTTGTCTACGTAGCTGTCGGCGATCACCGGAATCTCGCGGCCCGTCAGAGGCAGGGTCAGCATCTTGCCCACCAGATGCTGATAACGCTCGTCCGTCGGATCCACAGCGACCGCAACGTCCCCGAGCAGCGTCTCAGGACGCGTGGTGGCTACCGTCAGATGATCGCTACCATCAACCAGTGGATAACGAATGTGCCACATGCTGCCGTCTTCTTCTTCTGACACCACTTCCAGATCAGAGACTGCGGTGCCCAGCACCGGATCCCAGTTCACGAGACGCTTGCCGCGGTAAATCAATCCTTGTTCGTAAAGGCGCACGAAGACTTCCGTCACCGCTTTGGACATCTTCTCGTCCATCGTGAAGTATTCACGGCTCCAGTCGGTGGATGCGCCCAGCCGGCGCATTTGCCCGGTAATGGTCGAGCCGGAGTGTTCTTTCCATTCCCAGACTTTGTCCAGGAATTTTTCGCGGCCCAGATCATGTCGCGAGATCTTTTGCGCATCCAGCTGCCGCTCGACCACGATCTGCGTCGCAATGCCTGCATGGTCAGTGCCGGGTATCCAGGCGGTGTTATGTCCGCGCATCCGGTAATAGCGCGTCAGGCCATCCATGATCGTCTGATTGAACGCATGGCCCATATGCAGCGTGCCGGTTACGTTAGGCGGCGGCAGCTGGATAGAGAACGAAGGCTTGCCTTCGTCCAGCGTGGCAGTGAAATAGCCCTGCTTTTCCCATTCGGCGCGCCAGTGTTGTTCGATCTCGGTCGGCTCAAAGGCCTTGGCTAATTCCATGATTTTTCAGCGATTCTGATGATTTTCTAAACGTTGCATTATAAGCGCAGTGCTCATTGGTAGCGGGGGGCGCACGCTTCCCGCGCGGGGGACGACCAGAGTGCTTGCATTTGAACTATTTTTTTGGCGCCGGCACCGAATCCTGGTTCCGAAATTTTTATGACATGAGATCAGAGGGTCGATCGCCATGAGCGTGTCTAACAGATCAAATCTTGCAAGTTCATCGTCGGCATACCCAGATGCCGAAACATCAGGCAGCACTTTGACAACCACACTTCAATCAACTGCAACCACCACGACCAGCGAAGCCCTGATGCCGAAAATGACCGTGCGCCGGGCTTTTTTTCAGGAACTTCCAGAGGAATTACAAAAAAAGATTTTTGACGACTACTTGCGTTGTGAGCCAGTGAAAGATCTTTCAGAGTTAGCTCGCAGATCGAGATGCTTTGCAAGTATCAGTAAGGCGCAGCTTGCTCAGGTAGCAATGTGGCTTTCTGAAAATAGAGAACTAGCCTTCGCTGCAACGCGTGGCGCTATACCTTCATTCATCGAGAAGCGCTTTGAAACGATGATACTTAAATCAATCAGACCGGCTGCACGAATGAAACAGCTCGTGCAAGAGCATCCAGTGCTGCATGCCGACTTCAGTTTTGGAGTTCAGATGGAATGGGGATCCTCAAAAATCAACAGTAATCGTCGGCCTCTAAAAACTCTGGAGCTGCTTCTCAGTCAAGCAGTGTTAACGACACTACGACTGGATATTAGCGGTCCCCAGACAGACCTGTCGGAGAGCAAGTTCATCGACGTGCGCCTGAATGATTTCAAAGATCGATATAAGTGGATAGAAAAACATCGGCAATTTATAAAACGTGCAGGAGAGGAAATTAAAGAATGGGCTCTGCGCAACACATCATCAGTACCCATTGAGCTTGTGTATCGGAATTGGCCAGATTCAACATTGGTCGATAAGCTTTTAGGGGTGATCGTGGAAAAACCTGGGGCCATTCGCGCGCTCGACCTAAGTGATGGATTTAACTACAGTGAAATGACGGTAGGGATATTCGAACGCCAGCAATTTGATCTGGCAGCAAATTTCAGCGATTCACTATGTAAAATCTTAAAATCCACCCATTCCCTGCAGCGCCTGATGCTTAGCAATGCCCGCTTGGGCTCAAAAAGCTGTCGGTCTTTGGCAGCGGCACTGTTCGAGAACAAGAGTTTGAAATCTCTCGATCTGAGCAAAAATACTCTGAGACGTGAAACCGTCGATCTGCTGGCCGCTTCAATCGGGCAGAGCACGACCCTGGAGACGATCAATCTGTCTGATACTGATCTGACTAATGAGGGTGCCGATCGCTTGCTTGCCATGCTGGATAAAAACAAGACAATTCAATCGCTGGTACTCCATCAAAATAAGGAGATTAGCCCTACCCATCCGATTTGGGATGAACCCCGTGTACTCGGACACCGTTAATTCACCGATAGGATGATTTTAAATAATCACAAGTCTTCCTTTTCATCCTTTCGTTAATGCCGAAATTCAATGAAAAGATGGAAATTTTGAAAGACTGAAATTGTGCGTCTGAAGGCGTTGCCGTGTCCAGAAATCACCGAACCGTGATCGTCGTTAGCAAGCTATAATCACCGTCGCGGCTCATCTCGGGCCGCACCCGCTAGGGGTCCCGGCGCTGGCGCCGGGTGAGACATACCCTCAAACCTGATCTGGATAATGCCAGCGTAGGGAAGCGACGTCCGGGACCTTGCCCCCTCCTCCCAGCCGCTTCCTTCGCTGTACTGAGCAAAGGAAGCCCATGAACGCCAATCCGCAGTTCCTCGCTGCCACCGCCACGGTGGACGAAGCCGCTATCCAGCCGCTGCCGAACTCGCGCAAAATCTATGTGCAGGGCTCGCGTCCCGACATCCGAGTACCGATGCGCGAAATCAGCCAGAGTGATACGCCGGCATCGTTTGGCGCGGAAAAGAACCCACCGATCTATGTTTATGACACCTCGGGCCCATACACCGACCCGGCGGCAAAGATCGACATCCGCTCTGGTTTGCCGGCGCTGCGCGCCGCGTGGATAGCAGAGCGCAATGACACCGAAGAGCTGGCCGGACCGACCTCGGCCTATGGCATCGAGCGTCTGAACGATCCCAAGCTGGCAGAGCTGCGTTTCAATCTGCATCGCAAGCCACGTCGCGCGAAAGCAGGAAAGAATGTCACCCAGATGCATTACGCGCGTCAGGGCATCATCACGCCCGAGATGGAATACATCGCGATCCGCGAGAACCTGCGCCGTAAAGAGTATCTGGAGAGCCTCAAAGCTTCCGGTCCGAATGGCACACGGCTGGCCGAGCTGATCGGACGTCAGCATCGCGGACATTCATTTGGCGCGTCTATCCCTGAAGAGATCACTCCGGAATTTGTGCGCAGCGAAGTCGCTCGTGGTCGTGCAATCATTCCGTCGAATATCAATCACCCGGAAAGCGAGCCAATGATCATCGGCCGCAATTTCCTCGTGAAGATCAATGCCAATATCGGCAACTCGGCGGTGACCTCATCACTCGGTGAAGAAGTGGAGAAGATGACCTGGTCGATCCGCTGGGGCGGCGACACGGTGATGGATCTGTCCACCGGCAAGCACATCCACGAAACGCGCGAATGGATTATTCGTAATTCGCCAGTGCCGATTGGCACCGTACCGATTTATCAGGCACTTGAAAAGGTGAACGGCAAGGCCGAAGACCTGACCTGGGAAATTTTCCGCGACACCCTCATCGAACAGGCTGAGCAAGGCGTGGATTACTTCACTATTCATGCCGGTGTGCTGCTGCGCTATGTGCCGCTGACAGCCAAGCGCATGACAGGCATTGTCTCGCGCGGCGGATCGATCATGGCCAAGTGGTGCCTCGCGCATCACAAGGAATCCTTCCTGTACGAGCACTTCGAAGAAATCTGCGACATCATGAAAGCCTATGATGTCGCCTTCTCGCTCGGCGATGGCCTGCGTCCCGGCTCGATCTATGACGCGAATGACGAAGCCCAGCTGGGTGAGCTGAAGACGCTGGGCGAACTCACGCAGATCGCCTGGAAGCATGATGTGCAGGTAATGATTGAAGGCCCCGGCCATGTGCCCATGCACATGATCAAGGAGAACATGGATCTGCAGCTGGAGCAGTGCCATGAAGCGCCGTTCTATACGCTCGGTCCGCTGACCACCGATATCGCACCCGGATACGATCACATCACCTCGGGCATTGGTGCGGCGCAGATCGGCTGGTATGGCACAGCAATGCTTTGCTATGTGACGCCGAAAGAGCACCTTGGCCTGCCGAACAAGACCGATGTGAAGGACGGCATCATCACCTACAAGATCGCCGCACATGCAGCTGACTTGGCCAAGGGGCATCCGGGTGCGCAGATCCGCGACAATGCCTTGTCCAAGGCGCGCTTCGAATTCCGCTGGGAAGATCAGTTCAATATCGGCCTCGATCCGGATAAAGCTCGTGAATTCCACGACGAGACTCTGCCGAAAGACTCGGCCAAGGTCGCGCATTTCTGCTCGATGTGCGGCCCGCATTTCTGCTCGATGAAGATCACGCAGGAAGTACGCGATTACGCAGAAAAGCAAGGCATCAGCGAAATCGAGGCGCTGAAGCAGGGCATGGAAGTCAAGGCAGTCGAGTTCGTGAAAACCGGCGCCGAGCTCTATCGCAAGCAGTGATCATGGCAGCGACGATCTCCATCGAGCTCAATGGCGAGGCGCGCACTATCGGCGATAGTGACAGCATTCAGGATCTGATCGATGCTTTATCGCTGACGAATCAGGCGCTTGCCATTGCCGTCAATCGTGAAGTGGTGCCGCGCGCGAAATGGCGCGAGCATCGTTTTGTCAGTGGCGACAAGGTGGATGTGGTACGGGCGATTGGGGGAGGTTGATTCAGCGCTTCCTCATGTTCATTGAAAGACGCTGGATCCCGGCCTGCGCCGGGATGACGATTTGATAGCCGGCAGCCCCAACAACATCATCCCGGCGCAGGCCGGGATCCAGAGGCGTTGACGGTAAATTTGGGATTCTGAATGACTATGACCGACACAAACCAAGACCAAGGCCTCACCATCGCCGGCAAAACCTACCGTTCCCGCCTGCTGGTGGGCAGCGGTAAGTACAAAGACCTTGACGAGACTCGCCTCGCCACTGAAGCCAGTGGTGCCGACATCATTACCGTCGCTATCCGGCGCGTGAACATCGGGCAGGATCCGAATGCGCCCAGCCTGCTGGATGCCGTGCCGCCAACCAAATACACGATCCTGCCTAACACAGCGGGTTGCTATAACGCGAATGATGCGGTGTACACGTTGCAGCTGGCGCGCGAGCTGCTGAACGGTCACAAGCTCGTCAAGCTCGAAGTACTGGGCGATGAGAAGACGCTGTTTCCCAACATGCCCGAAACCCTGAAGGCTGCGGAAACGCTGGTAAAAGACGGCTTCGATGTGATGGTTTACTGCAGCGACGACCCGATACAGGCGAAGATGCTGGAAGAAATCGGCTGTTGCGCGGTGATGCCGCTAGCGTCGCTGATTGGCTCGGGCATGGGTATCTTGAACCCCTGGAACCTGTCACTGATCATTGAGCAAGCGAAGGTGCCGGTGCTGGTCGATGCAGGTGTTGGCACGGCCTCGGATGCGGCGATTGCAATGGGGCTGGGCTGCGACGGCGTGCTGATGAATACCGCGATCGCTGGCGCGAAAGACCCTATACGCATGGCACGCGCAATGAAACTGGCGGTCGAGGCAGGTCGTGATGCTTTCCTTGCTGGTCGCATACCACGCCGGTTCGCCGCATCGCCCTCGTCGCCCATGGCAGGCCGCGTCGCGTGAACACACCCTGCGTGCTGGTCTTTGCAGGGCTCGATCCGAGCGGCGGCGCTGGCATACAGGCGGATATCGAAGCCATCGCGGCGATGGGTGCGCATGCGCTGCCGGTGATTACCACGCTGACGGTGCAGGACAACGACAGGGTGCATGCGATTCATCCGGTCGAGCCCGGCATCTTGCGGGCGCAGGTACAGGCACTGATGGCCAAAATCCCGATGGCGGCGGTGAAGGTAGGTATTACCGGCAGTCGTGACAATGTGGCCGTCATCGCAGAAACCCTTGCCGCATTGCGCCACACACAGCCCGATCTGCCAGTGGTGCTGGATACCGTGCTGGCGAGCGGTCATGGTGATGCGCTGGCGCGCGAAGATGCAGTGCAGATGATTCAGCCCTTGCTGCCGCTGGCGACGGTACTAACCCCCAACCTGCCGGAAGCAGAACGTCTGTGTGGCGGCGAGCGCGATCCCGAACGGCAGGCAGCTTTGCTGCAATCGTTTGCGCCGCATGTGCTGATTAAAGGCGGACATGCGGAGGGCAACGAGGTGATCAACCACTGGTATCACGGGCAAGAGCGGCAATCTTTTCGCTGGCCTCGGCTGCCAGGGGAATTTCATGGGACGGGCTGCACACTGGCATCGGCGATCGCTGCGGGTCTGGCGCTCGGACACTCCGTCGACAGTGCAATCAAACGTGCGCAGGCGTATGTGCATCAGGCATTGACGTTTGCCTATCCTGTCGCCCGAGGGCAGGCGATACCCGGGCGACGTCAGGCTGGTTTTCAGGAGAATGTATGAGAGGTTTATATCTCGTCACCCCCGATTGGGATGACACCGATAGATTGATCGCCATCACGGCGCAGGCACTGGAGGCCGGTGCGGCGCTAGTCCAGTATCGCCACAAGACGGCCAGCGAAGCTTTGCGTAATGAACAGGCCAGTGCGCTGCTTGCCTTATGTCGCCGACATGATGTGCCCTTCATCGTGAACGATCATTTGTCCTTGTGTGAGCAACTGGATGCGGATGGTGTACATGTGGGCGGCACCGATAGCCCGGTGAACAAGGTGCGTGAGCAGCTTGGGAGCAGCAAGATCATCGGCGCGTCATGCTACGGAGATTTTCAGTTGGCACGCGATGCCGCACAGGCAGGCGCCAGCTATGTTGCCTTCGGTGGCTTTTATCCGTCGCGCGTCAAAAAATATGAAGTAACCACGCCTGTCGATATTGTCTCTCGCGCAAAGCGCGAACTCAGTGTGCCGGTCTGCGTAATCGGTGGCATGACCCCGAATAATTCGCGACCCCTCGTGAATGAGGGTGCGGACATGGTGGCTGCAATCAGTAGTGTTTATCAGAGCGATTCTCCTTCCTTGTCGACCTTGGCATTCATTGAGTTGTTTGATCGTCCCTGATGCTATTTGCCTCTGTCATGTAGAACATGGCAGAGCGCTTCTACTCATCTGCGTAGTCATTTCCTAATCTCGTAATTTCCGCCCTGCGGTTCTGTTTATTTCCGGAACCAACTCACCTTGTCTGCGACATAAAACCGGTTTTGATGATGGATCTATTCATCGGATCCACTTAGTCAATCGATTGGCTTTCTTTTATCGAACAGTTTGTTCGATATTCAGTATATGTCGACAAAGGACGATCGCTGTGAATATGCTTTTACGCTTGCAGGAATTAATGCAAGAACTCGGCCCATCGATGGCAGTGATTGAATGGTTGATGCAGGAAAGCGAGAACAGTTGGTCAATCGGTTTGACCAGTGGACTGGAGCTGGGTATCAGCTTTTGTTCCTCTCCTGACCGGCTTATGTTGAGTGCGATGATAGGCGCTCCCGAGGTCGCGGATCGCCAGTCCATTTACACCACGATGCTGTGCTCAAACCTGCTGTATGCCGAAGAGCAGGCGTTACGGATCGCTTTGACTGGACCTGACGGTGATCTGGTGCTGCTCAGCGAAATTATCCCCACCGATTGGACGCTGTCCGAGGTGACGGACGCATTGTCCCGCTTCTCTGCCACGACCCAAAACTTTATCGAGGGGTTGAGTCTGTCAATCGATGATGTCGTCGAAACGTTACCGAATTTCAGCGCTGCTGCGCGAGTTTGATTATTTAAGGGAGTCATGTCATGAAAGCTACTACCAGAATCCGTCACTCGGATAAACCAAGCATTGTTCACATTTCGTCTCCGGTGAATACCGGATCTCTGGGTGAGATCTATGATGCTGTCAGGTACAAAAATGGAAATACCATTGTCCGGGCCGGGAAAGATCCTGCGGATCATTGGTATTTGTACATGCCTAAAAAGGAAAACAAGCTTGCAGCAAAGACCTACAAGGCGGCCAGTATCCAGCGCCATCGTCAGGCGATGAAGGATCTGCTGATTCAATCCAGTGATGCCGTCAATAGCAAGGACTGGATGGGCGTAGAGCAAAGAAAAATGATCATGAGTCTGCGTGACAAGGTCGCGAAAAAAGACGTTGTGCACGATGACTTCAGTGCAAGAGAAATTTCTACCTCTTTGAAGCCTTTGAGCAATCAGGTCCGAACCCGTAAGCGACTGGAAAAAACCTCCGCGCTCAAGTCTGCCGTAAGCCCTAAGCTTAAAAGTCGTAAAGATTATATGAATCTCTTTCTAAAAATGAGCGATTCTGATCTTCAGATCATGCGGCAAGCGCTTTTTCCGGCAGAGAAAGCGATTTTCTTTGAGGAGCAAAAATTAATTCTGAAGAGAATGTTTACTCTCATCAGTATCTATATTAAAAAAGAAGATAGCCCAAGCGCACTGGCAGATCTGGTTCATCATAGTCCACATAAAGATCTTTTGCTCAAATTCGCCAATGCATGGATTGATCATGTCAAAAAATCTCAATCGCATCGGTGCGCCAATTTGCTGGTGGTATTCAGCTGGCAAAAAACCATGACTTCCATCTGCGAAACCATCGCAGCCTCGGCAACTCAACAACCCGGAAGTACCGTTGAATTGACCAGCCCGGATCGTTCGAGACTTTTGGAAAAGAAATTCTTCCGATATCGAAACGCAATGGACGGAGGAGAGCCGGATTCACCCACCAAGTTACCGTCGCTGCCAGGTACGCCGATAGCATCTCTTGTATCTGTTCCTATCCTGACGGACTCCCCGGTGGGTCAGCCAGTGACACTTGAGGCTGTAGGTAAATTCAGGCTTGCCGAGGATGCATCCGAAAATCCGCAGACTTTTTCTGTGTCGCCCGGAGTCACTGCTCAGCCTACAAGCATGGCTTCGTTGCCAGATCTCGGTAGTGCTGATGTCATCAATGCAGAATCACCAGCGCCCGATACCAATCAGACGCCGCACATTTGATCACTTCGCTGCATGAACATGTCGCATCGGGCAGATGGGTTGATCTGCCCGGTTTGCATATGAAGCTCTAAAACCCACACCTTGTCTTCGTATCGTCGCCCATCGGGGGCGCAGCGGACCTCAGCGGTTCATCTGCACAGTCGTATAATCCGACGATGCAAAACCTCCTGCACAACCTCAATCCTGAACAACTCGCTGCTGTCACGCTTCCAGCACAGCCTGCACTGATACTCGCCGGCGCCGGCTCCGGTAAAACGCGGGTGCTTACCACCCGCATCGCCTGGCTGGTACAGACCGGGCAGATCTCTCCTGCCGGTGTGCTGGCGGTCACCTTTACCAACAAGGCCGCCAAGGAAATGCTGGCACGCTTGTCAGCCATGCTGCCCATTAATACGCGTGGCATGTGGATAGGTACCTTCCATGGTCTGTGCAACCGCTTGCTCCGCGCTCACTACCGGGACGCCGCCTTGCCGCAGACTTTCCAGATACTTGATTCGCAAGATCAGCTGTCAGCGATCAAGCGCTTGCTCAAGCGCCTGAATATCGATGATGAAAAATACCCCCCCAAGCATCTGATGTACTTCATCAATAGCGCCAAAGATCAGGGCTTGCGCGCATCAGAAGTGGAGGCCAGTGACGACTATCAGCGTAAATTCGTCGAACTATATGAAGCTTATGACGATCAGTGTCAGCGTGAAGGCGTGGTCGATTTTGCTGAATTGCTGCTGCGCTGCTATGAACTGCTGTCTCGTAACCAGCCTTTGCGCGAGCATTATCAGGCAAGGTTTAAACACATTCTGGTTGATGAATTTCAGGATACCAATGACCTGCAGTACAAATGGCTGAAATTATTGGCGGGTGAGCAGGGCGCGGTATTTGCGGTCGGTGATGATGATCAGAGTATCTATGCGTTCCGTGGTGCGAACGTCGGCAATATGGCGGCGTTTGAGCGCGAATTCAATGTCCAGAACCTGATCAAGCTGGAGCAGAACTACCGCTCGCATGGTCATATTCTGGATACCGCCAATCAGCTGATTTCACATAATACCCATCGTCTGGGCAAGAATCTGCGCACCGATGCCGGGCACGGTGAACAAGTTCGCATATTTGAAGCCTCCAGCGATTTGCAGGAAGCCCAGTGGCTGATTGAAGAAGCCAAAAGTTTGATTGCCGAAGGCTGGCTGCGCAGCGAGATCGCGGTACTGTATCGTTCAAACGCGCAATCACGCGTGATAGAACATGCATTGTTTTCTGCCAGTTTGCCGTATCGCGTGTACGGTGGACAGCGATTCTTTGAACGCGCCGAGATCAAGCATGCGATTGCTTATCTTCAGCTGATCGACAATCCGCATAATGACTCTGCTTTCTTGCGGGTGGTGAACTTCCCCACCCGTGGGATTGGCGCGCGCAGCATCGAACAGCTGCAGGATGCCGCGCGTCAGTACAGTATTTCGCTCTATGCCGCCGTGCCTTATGTGGCCGGCAAGGCAGGTGCGGTGCTCGCCGCTTTCGTGAAACTGATCGAAGGCCTTCGTTTCGAGACTGAGCGTCTGCCATTGCAGGAGATGGTGCAGATCGTACTGGAGAAAAGTACGCTCATTACCCACTATCAGGGAGAGAAAGAAGGTGCCGACCGTATCGAGAATCTCGAACAGCTGGTGAGCGCCGCCTCCCTGTTTCTCTCCGAAGAAGGCTTCCGTATCGATGCGCCCGCACTGGTGGGCCCGCAGGTAGAGAGCGCCGCTCCGGCGCTTGTGGCGGGCGATGGCATCGAGATCATCGATGCCGATGCTCCGCTAACGACGGTGATGTCTCCGCTATCCGCCTTTCTTGCACATGCGTCTCTGGAGGCGGGCGACAACCAGGCGCAGGCGGGTCAGGACGCGATACAGCTGATGACCGTGCATGCGGCCAAAGGACTGGAATTTGATGCCGTGTTCATCACCGGTCTGGAGGAAGGACTTTTTCCGCATGAGAACAGCGAAGAGCTGGACGATGGCGTCGAGGAAGAGCGCCGGTTAATGTATGTGGCGATCACACGTGCCCGAAAGCGGTTGTACATGAGCTTTGCACAGACCCGAATGCTGCACGGGCAGACGCGCTACAACATGCGCTCGCGGTTTTTTGATGAATTGCCCGAAGATTCCCTGAAATGGCTGTCGCCCCGCGTGCAAGCGCAGTGGCTATCAGGTTCGCAGAAAGCGGCGTGGATCGATGTGCCGGAGAGTGGAAATAATCAGATCGCCCAATCTTTCAGTTCGCGCCAAGACGCGGGCTGGAGAGTTGGGCAGAGCGTGTTTCACCAGAAGTTTGGTGAAGGCGTGATCGTGAACATCGAGGGCAGTGGAACGCAGGCGCGTGCCAGTATTAATTTCGGGAAGAGCGGGATGAAGCTGCTGGATTTGGGGGTGGCGAAGCTAGAAAAAATGCAATAAAAACTGCGTCTCCATACCATTCGATCTACTCGCCGAATATATTTTCACTAGTGCGACTAGTTATGGTCAGTCGAAGCTAGACTCATTCATCTAAAAGATTTTGAATTATTGTGCGTTGCCCATAACTTCCCTCGCCGAAAAACAGAAAGTGCTCAACCTCTCTCTGCTTATTTGGTGGCGTGACTTGCAGTAATGACTAAACATTATTTCCCACTTTATTTAATATTTTTAAAATTATTCCCTTATTAGAACACGAGAAAAATACGTTTATTTACGGACAAAAAGTATTTAAAAATCCTCCGCTCCCGGAGCCTATGCCCAGGAGAGTCAAACCAGAACTCCCCGAGCCCATCAGATGTACTATCATCGAACAATCCTATGTGCTTGATAGTTAACGCTTCGTTTTATTAAACGACTAGCTTGATGCTAATGGGTTCTTAAAAAATTTTATTGTCGTCTATAACTTTGAAGCCATGTCCTGTAATCGTTGACTCTCCTGATCCACGGTCCATCCTTTGATGGTGAAAGTGACGCCATTTTTGTGTAATTCCATATTAGGGCTATTTAAAACGTCCTTTGCTGTTGACATGAGTAAATTGGGATCTGCTTTCCAATGTAAAGAACAGTTGTTATCCCGAATGTTTGTCAGAGCGTTTCCTAGAGTCATGCTCTTCGAGGCTGATTTATAATCAGAAAGTTTTTTAAAAAAATTAGTTAGTTTTTCCAAAAACCCTTTTTTTTTGCTTTCTGGCATATGGCCGCGGTAATAAAGATCAATGGTTTTTACGGCGCCATTCGTATTTTTTTTTGCTAAGAATTTTTCCCCTGACAATTCGTCAAGTGACTTAATATCTGATGGCACGTGCATAGTTACGTGAGTGGTCATTGGCTATCCTCCGGTAGGAAACATTAGCGGTGTGAGAGATTGCATTAATCAAGGTAAAATTTCTCTTCAGAAACTAAACGTCTGATCGCGCAATAAAACTACGTTTTCAAATGCTCTGTGGTGGTTTTCAAAGAAAAACAGTCGCCCACAGGTACGTGGCATCACATTGCGGGTGGTTCCGGCCGGTCGAAAACCTGCAGATAGGTAGGATAAAAAGAGCAGTACATCACGATCGTCAAAATCACTGACAGCGGCATCAGCAGCATCACGGTGACCAAGGTCTTGCCAAGCAGCAAGCTCAGCACGGCGCTGACGATGGCTGGTAGCGCGATGCCGATCACCATCCACCCGAGCGCATAGGCAATGAACGCCCGACCGCAGCGCCTGACGGCAAAGAAGCTGTAGAAGATCGCTTTGAAAAGCCCCATTCGCTGCCAAGTCGCCAGCGGCGCTGCATGCCAGAAGGCCATCGCAAAAGGCATATACAGCAGCGATGCAAACATCATTGCCAGTGGCAAATCACTCAGCGGCAGATTTTTATCCTCTGCAGGCAGCTGGCCGGACATCAGTTTCCAGAAGCTGCCGCCATCAATGATGGAGGATGCCAGCACGCAAGCAATCGCGGCCAGCAGATACAGAGCGCCCAGTCGCAGCAGCGTGCCGAGTGCGGGTGAGCGGAAGGCCGTCAGCAGCAGCGCGGGCCGGGCCTTGCGCCCCGCCTCGATTTCTACACAAGCCTGCATGAAGGCCATGGAAAATGCTGGTACCAGTAGCAGCGGCAGCAGCTGCCCAATCATCGGTATCAGCGACAGTGAGAACATTAGAAGCATATAGAGCAGGAAGAGCATCGACAGCTCTGCCGGCTGCTGCCTGAATAGTGCAAAACCTTGCCGTATCCATTCGATGCCTGTGCTCGCCGGTATGCGTTCCATGTTCAGGCAAGTCCTTCGACAGGATGCGCAATGCGGTGACGGAGAATGCGTTCGAAGTGCGTCGGATCATGCGGCGTCAGCAGCTCGGCCTCGCGCGGCAGATAATAATCGTACAGACGAGACAGCCAGAATCGCAGCGCGCCTGCGCGCAGCATCGCGGGCCATGTCTGCTTCTCTTCATTCGTGAAGGGTCGTACCGATGCATACGCATCGAGCATCGCCCTCACGCGTTTGGCATCTGTTTCACCCGTGTCTAGATCGATGCACCAGTCAT
>JACCEC010318643.1_pt1 | contig 20297 bp, 20 predicted proteins | sample 7450121 | NCBI WGS metagenome assembly JACCEC01 (sample SAMN15323455, study PRJNA562643) | freshwater metagenome | isolation source: river surface water | place: USA:Blue River Watershed | collected 2017-08-18 | reverse complement strand
TGAAGGCTGGTTCATCAAACTGAATGATGTCCACACCGTCGGCCTGCAAAGCCAATGCTTCTTGGTTCAACAACTCGGCAAAGGCCATGGCCATCTTGACCTTGTCACCATAAAAACGGTCGGCCACGGTGTCGACAATGGTCATGGGGCCGGGCAAGGTGAACTTGAGTTTCTTTTGGGTGTGGGCGCGGGCGAGTTGGGCCTCGAAAGCGTGTACGCGCCCTTTCAATCGCAAAGGCGCAATCACCTGAGGCACCTGGGCGTCGTAGCGGTTGTTGCGAATGCCCATGGTGACCTTGTTCACAAAGTCAATGCCCTCAACTTGCTCCACAAAGCCATGCACAAAGTGCTGTCGGGCTTGTTCACCATCGCCAATCACATCGAGCCCAGCGTCTTCTTGCGCCTTGATCCAGAGCAGCGTGGCATCGGCTTTGGCCTGTTGTAACTCGGGGCCTTGGGTGGCCCATTGCGGCCAGAGTTTTTCTGTTTCGGCCAGCCAAGAAGGCTTGGGCAGGCTGCCGGCAATCGCTGTGGTGAACATGAAAACTCCTAGCATTCTTTAATTCAATTTGCGGAGTTTGCCGCTAGCCCGAATTCTTCGGCGAGCAACTCATAAGAACGCATTTGCGCTTCAGGGTCATGCGCCCAGGTGTTGATGACCAACTCGTCAACTTCTAACTGGGCAGCCAACTCTCTTAACTTGTTACCGAGTGCGCCAGCTGAACACACAAGCGCTGAATGCCGCAAGCTCTCCAGTGCAAACTGCTCAGCTGGAGTCTAGTCACGTGGACCATCTTTGGACACAAACAGAGGGCCAATGCGGTCCAAATTACGGTCTACCTTCCAGCGGGCGCGACTTCCAAACCAATGTTAGGCCTCTTCGTCGGTGTCTGCTGCTAAGGCCTACACGCATACGGTGGCCAACGGCTTTTGCAGAAAAATACTTGAGCGGAAACTTTAGCGATAGATTTCCAATGCCTGCGCAGCCTCCATTCCATCAGTAATGAAATAAGCAAACGCATATGGCAAACCTAAATGCCCCGCCAATTGGGCTCCGCATCCTGAACTGCCCAGCATCCACAACGTGGGCGCAGTAGCAGACTGGGGATAAGCAAATACATTGTGTCCGGGGTGATGCGGTGGCATGTTCTGACCCGTAATCCACGGCTGCAAGTCCATCACCTGTTGCGGAAAAAGCCCAGAAGCATGCCGATCGGGGGTTGAGCAATTGTGCAGTACGGCCATCGCTGCCTGGGGCACGGCTATACCTAAACAATACATCCAGGGGCCAATGCTTCTAGCACGCGAAATTGCTCGGCCACCTTTAACGCCGAATAGTGCGGCAACATCACAACTACACTGCCCAATCGAATGCGCTCCGTTCGAGCGGCTATCGCAGCCATCAACACCTTAGGGGCGGTTCCGACATTGCTGGGATGACTGTGGTGCTTACTTACCCAAAAACGCGAGTAACCCCAAACTTCCGCTTTTTCAGCTAAAACGAGCGTTTGACGAATGGCTACATCTTGCAAGCATCCTGCAGCCGAGACCGACTAATCAAGAATGGAAAGCTTCAAGCCCATCACATCGACAGATTTTGTAGGTGAAATTTATTTATTCTCAAAGAATGTAGCACGAGAGGTTTTCATCCACAAAAATGCAACGGGCAGGCACCAAAAATGGCGCACCAAACGGAGATAAATCAGCACATAGCCCAAGATGAAGAGCAAGCACAGCGCTGCCGCAAGCAAGGGGGTGTTTTTTCCCCACCATGCAGCAGCAACAGCAGGAATACTCATCAAACAAAGTAGCAATCCAGTGGCAGGGTTACGCAAAGATCTCGCAAACTGTGGGTCATGCGGGTAGAGGCGATTCAATCTCGGAGACACCACGCGTCGCATCAGCAAACTGTGCAGATGCAAACGATCTGGCTTACCGGGATGTGAACCGTGCAAACGCCGTCTGTAGATGCTGAACAAGACTTCGGTCACAGGGTGTATGCACAACAACAAAGTGGCAAATGCGTTAATGGTTGGATTGCGCTCTATCAACAACACACAGGCCCAAGCCAATGAAAAGCCCCCGAAATAACTGCCCCCATCACCTAAAAATAACTTTCCCCAAGGCCAATTAACCAACCAAAAGCCCATGAATGCGGCTGCAATACACAGGCTGGCCAGGGTCAGGTTGATGTCCCCAGCGCTGAGTGCTAGGAGGGCTACACCAATCAGTGCAATGCATACAAATCCCCCAGCCAAACCATTGAAGCCATCCACAATATTGACTGCATTAGCTACCCCACCTACAGCAAAGGCAGTGAATGCCACGCTCACGAGGGTATAGCCCATCAAATGGTCGACACCTGGCAGGTCCACAGAGGTGATGGCCACCCCAGTCAACAGCCACCCCAATACGCCAGAGGCCATAGTGGCCACGAGGCGCGACGACACGCTGACTTTTTTGGTCAGATCTTCTGCCAATCCAAACACAAATGCCGGTAGTCCAGCCAACAAAAGGTTACCCAAGATGAATTGGCGCTCGGGTACTGCCACCAAGTAGCCCGCAAGCACGCCCAACACAATAGCTACGCCGCCAATGCGAGGAGTGTCGTAGACATGCATTTTTTGAATGCCGACCAACTCGTCCATGCTAAATCGGCCATGCCAAGGCTTAGTGAGAATCAGCAAAAAGGAAACCACCAAGGCGGTGAATCCTGCGCTGTAAACGCTGGGGGGTAACGAAGGCAGCTGCATGACGGGTATCAGGATTTGCGTAAAGCCTTGCGCCAACTATTTCGAATCGTTTGGAGTTTTTGTGCGGTTTCTTCGTCCTTTGCGCCATTGCGCAGAGCCTGACGCAAAAAAACAAATAACAAAAGCGCAAGGCCACTGGCCAGAGTAGATAACACCGCAATCAAGCCCTTTTTAGGCTTACTCTTCAACTCAGGCGGTTGAGCGATGTCTACCACCTGAATGGTGGCGCCCTCGCGGGCTTCGTCGAGCTTGGCCATCTCGAACTGCTTGGCAAATAGCTCAAACAAAGTTTCTTGGTATTTAAAGTCACGGTAGCGGTTGATGTAATCGTCCTGCCCTGCTTTGCCGTTCTTTAAGTCCTTAGCATTTTGCCCTTTGGAAGAAATTTCATAGCTTTGAGACTGTTTGGCCAGTTGTGCGCGCAGGTTCAAAAGCTCGGTCATGGCCTGCTTGAACTCGGGGGCGCTCTCTGCCAAATAGCCACGCATTGCCCCAAGCTTGACCTCTTGGGAAGTCACTTGCGCCTGAAGCATCGCCACAGCAGCTACAGCGCTAGAGGGGTTACTTTTAAGCACACTGGCGTTAACTCCTGTCTCGCTCAGGGCAATTTCAGCAGCCGCAAGTTTTTCTTTGGTCGTACCGAGTTGTTGCTCAAAAAATTGGCGGCGTTTCTGCGCCTCAGTCACCGCCAAACGATCCAAGAGTTTAGCCAGTTCTTCCACGTGGCCATTGGCCAAATCAGCGGCAAATTTAGGCTCATGGTCGTCTACATCCACGGTGATGATGCCGTCTTTACCTGCAACAATTTTTACCTTCGCTTCTAAATTTTTGCGGGCATCGGCCTTAAATTCCACCTCATATCGACTCATCAGATCAAATCGGTCGATCAGCGCGTCTTGAATGGAATTACTTTTTAAAAAGCTGACGTATTGGTCACTGGGGTTTTTGATACCCGAAGCGGCACCTGCAAGCCCGCCAAGGGCACCAAGGCTGTTGAGCAAACCCGCAGCCATTCCCTGACTTTGCTGCGGTGGCAAAAAAGCGATTTGTGCAGTAAATGTGGGAGTGATGGCAAAGCTGATGCTCAGCGCGACCAGCCCCACAACCAATGGCCCCACAACCAGCAAGCGCAGGTTGTCCACCACCGTCTGTGCCAAGTCAAGCAGACTAATCTCGTTTTCTTCAGAGGTGGACGAGTTGATTTGCAGATCACTCATGTCATAAACCCAAACTCTTGATACCTGCTGCGCCCAGACCAAACTGATAAAGAAGTGTTGTCACATCTTTGGCACCCTGAACGAAACGCATGTAAGGTGTGCGCTTGTCGAGCATTTCAGGAATGAACAGGCTGTCACCAGGTTTGAGCTCTGTTTTCAAAAAACCGCGATTGCCGAGACCCAAAGAACTGCGCTGGGCTTCGTTGGCCGTGACGGTGCCATCCGCCCGAATGATTAAGGCTCCATCCAAATCGGCATCTCGGGTAGGTCCAGCGCGATCAATGTAGTCCTGCACAGTAGCGCGCTGGCGCCAAATAAAACTGGACTTGGTCAGTACCGAGCCAAACACACCCACAAAACTGGGTCGAACCGGAACGGTAATGACGTCACCGTCCTCCAAGTTGATGGGCGGCAGCTCGGGGCGGTCAGCATTCATTTCTAAAGAGATGCGGCCGGTCGCCTTGAGCGAACGCAAGCGCGCCAATGTTTGACGCTGCGAGGCGATTTGAGCCTCAGTGGAGACAACTTCGGTTGTTTTTTGATTTTGAATCATGCTCGCCGCAAAGGCCTCTGACTGCGTCTGAAATTGATTGATGGCTTCGTTCAGGTTGGCTTGCTGTTGTTGACGGGTGCTCTCTCGAGTGAAAGTCGTGCCATAAACGTAGGCATGAGGCGAAAAACCGCCTGCACGCTTGATCAGATCGGGCAATGTGTCACTGGGTTGGACCTGGTAAATGCCGGGCGACATGACTTCGCCACCGAGAGTGACGAATTGCATGCGCTTGGACACGGGCACGGGAACATCCTTGACGCCGAATACGGTGATCACATCGCCGGGCAACAACTCAAGGTTGTGTGCAGGATCTTTGTCGCGAATCGCTTTGGACAAATTGAACCGAATCAGCTCAGTTCGTACTTCTTTGAGATTGACACGCTCGATGGCGGCAAAGTCCCAGTTGATTTCTTCTAATAGGCTCTTCACTTCTGCAACCACGCGGTCATCAGAAACCGATTTGCCTGATTCAAATTGTACGATGATGTTTTTACGTTTGTAATAGTCTGGCTGAATAAGGTCAGCAGGTTCGGGAATGAGGTCTGCCACACGCATGCCCGGCTTGAAAGCGTAGCGCAGGGGCTCTGCAACGTTGCCACGCAGGGTGACGGCGTTGGCAAATTGTGGGCTTATGGGGAAAAGTGTGACCACATCGCCATCGCGCAAAGTGCTTTGCAGGCCCGCGTTGTCAAGGGCGCGGGCATCAACAGATCGAGGTGCAAATTTGTTGACATTGTCCACACGTTCAATCTGGGCCTTGTGTGGGTTTGTCAGCACACGCAAGCCGCCGCTGTATGTTAGCAATGACTGTAAAGGCTCTGTGGGTGTTTTGAGTTCATAAATTGCGGGCTTGTCGAGGGCCCCCAATAAGGCCACGCGGGGGCCTGCTGGAGGTATGACGATGACGTCGCCAGGCTGCAGAGAAGCATCTTGCGAGGTGCTGCCACTGTGAATGAAGTCATAAATGTCAAGACTGGTGACTTTTTTACCCGCGCGCATGAGATCGATGTGGCGCATCGATCCCGTAGCAGAGGGGCCGCCACTTTCAAATACTAAGCTCAGCATCGTGGACAGGCCAGAGATGGTGTAAAGCCCAGGGTGTTTGGCTTGGCCGACCACGTAAACTTGGATTGATCGCAACCCACCCAGTGTGGCTGTGAGCTCGAAGTTGCGGTACACGCGATTGAGATTTTTGATCAGCGCTTGATCGAGCTGATCGGCACGCGTCCCAGCAATGGTAACGGGGCCAATTTTGGGAATCATGATCTGGCCATTGCGATCTACCGTTAGGCGCAAGGCCAAGTCCAAAGATCCCCAGACCTTGAGATCAATGTCATCCCCAGGGCCCACAACATAAGTCGAGGGCACGGGCACATTGGCCATTGAATTGAAACGTTTGTTGGTAAACAGCGTGTCACCATGAATTGGTAGCAGACGGCCTGTGCTGTCTTTCACAAATTGCTGAAATTGGTTAGGCAATACAGGCGTTTGTTGTGTGAGTGCGAAGTTATTAGCCGTCGCGTCTGTAACCTCGCCTTTACCCATCTGTTGAGCGCCGACGTTAAGGGCAGAGTTTTCTGCGGCTTGTGCAGCTTTGGTGCGCGCCTCGTTCATCAAAGCGGCTTGGCCGGCTGAACCCATGTTGCCGAGGTTAAGCAAAGTTCCCGCAGCATCTGCGCTGGCCCCTCCCATCGAGTTTGCGCCCATGTTGCTGGCTGGAGGCATTAGTGCAGCAGGGGTTTGTGCACGTGCCAGCTGTGACATCGCAATCACGCCAAACACCAAAAAACATAAAAATGGGTTGAAATATTTTTGTTGCATGTTCACATTTGCGCGCGCGTTATGAGGAAGTGGTTTATGGCCACCACACTTGTTATAGAGCTTCATCCAAGGCTCAATTAAGAACCCTAAAGACTTACTAGTCACATGCAGTTATTGTAATTGAATTTCTAATCAAGTTTTCTGAAGTAGCCCTATCCAGACTACCATATGGACATCAAACCCTTGGGCCTCCTCAAAATCCTGGACTATTCAAGCTCCCTGATTTTCCAAAGAAAAAGGGCATTTAACTAACTTCATTAAACGCCCTTGAATCTGAATATGGTGGTGGCTCGACGCCACGGATCAAACGAGACTCTCACCGCGCCTCATGGCTGCAAAAGGTTCGTTGAATTTTTTGCCGTAAACCCCGGAGACGTTTCCCAATAAAGCGTGAAACCCTCATCCGTACTCAACGCTCTCATGCCTATTTTCTAGGCACTCCAGGCAAAAAACCTGAACATCACAGTCCATGCCCACTGTGGGCAAAGATGGGCCTTGCAGGCAAGGTTCAGCCAAACCCCACCCAAGACAATGCAATCGCATTGATGGCGACAAGGCAAATGCATTACCATGACTGCACAAGACCTTTCACACCGGAGATCACTATGCCCGCCCCCCTTGAAGCCGAATCCACACTGACCGATCGTTACCAAACCACGGTTCCGGAGACTGTGCGGCGTGCCCTGCGCTTGCGCAAGCGCGACAAGATCCAGTACGTCATCCGCCCGAGCGGCGAAGTGGTTCTGACCCGCGCCAGTGAAGTCGAAGCCGATGACCCCGTACTGGGCCAGTTCCTGGGCTTCCTTGCGCACGACATCGCCACCCACCCCGAACGGCTGCAATCGGTGAGCAGCAGTTTCGTACAACGCGATCAGTCGCTGGTCGGTGAGGTGAACGTGGATTTAGACGCCCAGCTGTCCGACGAAGACGAATGAAGACAGCCAAGCCCGCTCCAATGGCCATCCATGGCTGGACGGTGTTTGCGCACCCTCTGTTCATGGCTCAAGTTGAAGCCTTGGCTCATGAAGTCGAAGCACTCAAGCAGAAGGATCCCGCTGGGTACGTCAAGAAAAACGCCACCAAGCGACTGGCGGCCATTGCCAAGCTGGCGTTTGATGTGATCCTGCAAGACCCCGCACGGGCGGAATACCGCCAGGTCGCAACACTGGGCGCAGACCGAAAGCACTGGTTCCGCGCCAATTTTTTTCAGCAGTACCGCTTGTTTTTTCGGTACCACGCGGGCGCCAAGGTGATCGTCTACGCCTGGGTCAATGATGACGACACCAAGCGCGCCTATCAAAGCAGCGATGACGCCTACCGCGTCTTTCGAAAAATGCTCGAAAGCGGCCACCCGCCTGACGACTGGGATCAACTGCTCGGCCAGGCCGAACTTGATGGGAATCGGCTGATGCAAGCATTGAACACCTTGAACACACCCTGAATATCTTGCGAATCGCGCTTGGCTTTCACGGCAAACAGCGCGTTCATAGAGTCCTGACAACACCTGCGGAGGGAAACCAACATGGACGGCCGATGCATCTCCCAAACCGAACTGGCTCAGCGCTGGCTGCTCAGTGAATCAACCCTGGAGCGCTGGCACGCCGAGGGCATTGGTCCACTTTTCCTGAAGCTCCGGTGCCAGGTGCGCTACCGGGACACCGGTATCCTTGCGTACGAGGACCAAGCCTTGCATGCATCGACACGGTAACGAGCAGGCGCCCTACCAAGCCATGCCGCTGATGCCCAATGAGGAACGCTGTTGCTTCCTGCTGCACCGTGGCAGAAGTTGGCTGAGATTACGGACGGCTGCGGAAATCTCGCCTGCTCAACCGTACTCAGGCATCCCATTGCGACCATCAACCCTGTTCACGAATATGCAACTGCTATCACTGGCATGCAGGGACCAGCAATCTAGCCCAAGCCTACGCAGTGGCCCCCAACGCCCTTCAGGCTTGTACGAGGCGTTTCCTGCCCAATACAGACACGTAGCGAGATTTGCTGCGCATCACCGTCAAGGAGTGAAATTCATGCAGACCCAAGCAACTCATGCCGAGTCCACCACCATGTCCAACGAGACCGAGCTGGCAACCCGCTGGAAGATCAGTGTTCGCACGCTTCAAGACTGGCGTCGACGCAATACGGGTCCGCGTTTCGTCAAGCTGCAAGGCTGGGCCGTTCGGTATCCCCTGCAAGCCGAGATCGAATTCGAGTAACAGTCTGTGAGGCTGGTCAACTGAGCTCCTCTGATAGTTTTCACCGTAATTCTCGGGGGACGTCAGTCGCAGACCGATCGAAACCGTAAGGGACCGTAAATTATTGGTCCAGAGGCGACTGGTTTCGAACCAACTCTCTCAACAACTGGGTACTGCTGAGGATCAGTGAGTACCGAATCGGGTGATTGTCCACTTTTCCATAGACCCGCGCACGCGGACTTGGCTTCTCCCCCGAACAGCGCCTGAATGCGTCACTCCCACTCCCAGGACTGTCGGCATGGCAAAAAAGATGGCATTCCGATACGTATTCACACGATCGTATGAGCGATTGTTCCCTGGCTGCGCTACGCTACCCCCATGGAAACCTTGATCCCCGCCTTCTTGCGCCGCCAGCGCAATCAGCGTCGTCTGACGCTGGAGAACTTGTCTGCCAAGGTGGGCCTCAATGGCCACTGAGGCCGCAGCATTTGTCGGAGATTGATCGCGGCAAGCGCGATCCGCGTTTGTCTTACATCGAGCGCATGGCCGAGGCGATGGGGATGACCGCCCTGATCGTGCCGGAGGCCATGGCGCCCGAGCTGCGCCGGTATATCGCCCACAACGGCCGCACCTACACCACTAAGCCCTTCACCCCGCAGCCATTCGCCAGCCAGCTCAGCACCGCAGCGAGCAAGGCCACCGCTGCCCCTGAACCCACCGATCCCGACCATGCCCCGCAAAAAGATTGAGCCCGATCACTCACAGTCCACGCTCATCTTCACCATCGAAACCTTCGATGACCCCGAAACCGGCGAACCCACCCAGTACGGCCGTTTCAGCCGCAATTGGCAAGATGAAGAAGCCCTGGACGTGCTGATCGAGCAACTCGAAGCCGGCCGCGTCACCCACAAGCAAGCCCTGATGCAGGCGCGCAAGCTGTAAGCCACCACCCCGGACAACCTGGAAATCCAGGACTTCATTGCCAACCGACTGTGGGCGTTGGGTTTGCAGGATGAAGCCACCGAGGTGTATGAACGGGCCTTTCGGCGAGCGCAGGCGCACATCCCCAAGGGCTACACCGGCCAGATCACCTGGAGTTAAGTGCAAAAAGGTGACATGAGCCGCTCCTTCCTGCGCCTGGCGCATGGCACCTTGCTGGGCTTGATGCACCGGCGTGATGGGAAGGCGGCCATGGCGCTGGCCCAGCAGATGCTGGCATGGAGCCCCATGGACAATATCGGCGTGCGGTTTTTGTTGGGCGATATTGCCCTGCTCACGGGCGACCACCACGCCGCCCTGCAGGATTACCTGAATGGCGAGCCCAATTCACCGGGAGTCAACCGAAAAGCGTGGTACCAAGCGGCGCTGATTGCATTTCGGGAGGGGGACTATGTGGCGGCCTGCACCTACCGGCGGGGCATTGCCGCAAACCCCTACATTACGGAGGGTTGACCGGGCGTACGGTGCTGACGGAGCACCTGTATTGGCACGCCAGCAACATACACGGCCCGGAATGGGCGGTCGACTATCTGGAATCTGCCGCCTGCGACTGGACGGCAGAGGAAATCGACTTTGTGGACTGGGTGTTCAACGTCGAGCCAGTGCTCAAGGAGCGGGCCGAATGGATGGAGTTGAACGAGGGGCTGACTTATGCTTGGGACGCTAAGCAACTCGACCCGTATGCGCAGAAGTCGATGGCGTTCGTCGACCGCATCACCGAAACCCTGTCGAAGAAGATGGCGCGCAAGGTCAAGAACCGGTGGGGCGATGAAATTTGGCCGTGGATCGGCGGAGGTCGGCCACGATTCAGCCCTATCTGGTCAGTTCAGTAGTGGTCGGTAAGGTCGTCTGGTTCTGATGCGGCGTGAGACGGCGTCAGAAACTGGCATACAGAAATGTACGCTGATGATTGAGGATCAACAGGATTTTTAGTTTGAAGTCACGCATCATTGCGTTGGAGCAAAAAGGAGTCACGCTTCTTGCGCTTGATCAAGAGAATCCGGCGTGGCAATGAAATCCTTTCGAGTCGTCCATGTTCGGATTGGATCAACCTGAATCCGCACTCTTCGAACAGCTCAATCCACTCGTCATGTGCGCGAAACCTTACGCCAGTGCCAAAAGTGTTGGCCTTCAATGAAGGTGCGAATGTACTGAAAAAACGGCCGATTGCAGATAGGAGGGGGCTGCGAGTGACTTCATAAATCATGCGTCCGCTTAATCCTTTTATACAGGAGTCGTAGATGTATTCGTTGATGAAGATGGTCTTTGCCTGCTCCCTCCATGCGATCAACGCCTGTTTTTGGAGTGCTCTGGTTTCCCCTTCAGTGGGGCCCACAAGGTGGTGCAGAATCAGATTGAAACAAACGACATCTTCATCGCCATGAATCTGAGGCTTAAGCGCATCTCCCACCTCGGCCTGCAGATGATCTCCATAGTCTTTTTTGCAGTTTTCGATGGATTGCCAATCACTGTCGATAACCCTCGTCTGTAGTCCGGTTTTTTCCGTCAGTTGGCGAGCAAAATGACCGCACCCCCCCCCCACATCAACCACCACCCGAATTTTTGAAAGAAGATCGCTTTCGACAAGCTTTTGGAAATGGACTATCTGATCATTGGCGAGCCGATCAGAATAAAATGCCTCTATCTGATGCTGGGCTAGCTTGACTTGCTTGGATTCATTTTTGCGGGTATTCATTGACGTCACTGGTTTGATATGTGGTGGATATTCGGAGTGCTACGGCTTGCTGTTCAGCGCAGCTCTTGGTAAACATCCAGCGTTTTTCTGATGACAAGCTTTTCGTCGAAATGTGAGAGTGCTTTGGCTCGTGCTGCCGCGGCTAGCCGCTTTCTGAGCGCTTGATCGTTGTAAAGGGATAGGACCGCGCTGGCGATAGCCTGTGAATCTTTTGGAGGAACCAGCAATCCATCAATACCATCCACAACCACTTCCCTGCAACCCGGGACGTCGGTGGTCACAAGCGCTACTCCTGAAGCGCCTGCTTCAATGAGGCCCCTGGGCAAGCCTTCCCGATAGCTGGGTAACACGACGACATCGACCTTTCGAAAAAGTGACGGCATTTCGTCCACATGCCCCAGCCATTCAATGACACCGCTTTTTACCCAAGCTCGTACGGTCTCTAGGGGCACAGCCGCTGGGTTCCCTTCATCGGGGTCACCGGCCAGGATGAATTGGATATCTGGCTGTTGCGCGTCAAGGATTATTGCCGCTTCGACATATTCCTTTATGCCTTTATCCCAAAGTAGGCGGGCGGGTAGCAGTACCTTGAACGAGCCGTCATTTTTCGGCTCTGTAGCAGGTGAGAACCGGTCACAGTCTGCGCCGGATCCTTGAATCAACCTGATTCGTTGTGGCTCGATGATTGAACTCGAACTGAACAACGCAACATCATCGGGATTCTGAAGAATCAGCCGAGCGTCGTCGCCACCGAGTGCAAAGCGGAACAATGTCTTAACCAGTGGCTTGAGAATCCGAGCTTTGAGTTGCGTGGCGGTGAATACATAACCCATGCCGGCTACTGCATTCACCCGGCCTGTATTCGTCTTTTTGTTGTTCCATTGGCTCAGGCGTGCTGCCAGCGAACCGTAGACGACACATTTGATGGTGAAGTTATGAATCAGATCCGCTCGTTCACGGATCAACAGGTTCCGTAACCAGTTCAGCAGTATCAATTCCCGCAAGGGATTGAGGCTTCTTCGGTCCATTGGGACGGGCTCCCAACGGAGTCCGAGTGCACGCAGCTTCTCTGCGTATTGACCAGAGGGTGAAAGCAGGAGCACATCGTGTCCGGATTCCACCAAGGCCATCGCCAACGATCTTCTAAAGTTGTACAGATACCAGTCTGTATTTGCGAACAGGACAATTTTTAGTTTCTGCCGAGGTTCAGCAGGTGATTCTTGATCCGCCAAGCGATTCGGCTCTACCGGCATGCTCATGTGTTTGCTCGTCATGGCATTGCATTCTCAGCGCAGTTTTGTTCGCGGTGCGCATTTTCAAGCTGGTCTCTTCGTTCCGTTTCGATTTGCATCGCCAGCGCAACACGTTCCTTATACTCAGGGATATGGTCGAGTTCGCTGTCATTTGGGCACGTAGATACAGTGCGTTCAGAAAATGCTTGGAAACTCATGATGCGCCTTGCCGGTATACCACCAACAACATTGTTATCAGGTACGTCTCGTGTCACGACGGACCCGGCAGCTACCACTACATTTGAGCCAATGGTCACGCCAGGCAGGATGACTGAATTCACACCCACGAATACATTATTTCCAATCTTTACGGGGGCGTACCGTTGGTAGCGTCTCCCATGCTCATCTCGGACCAGACCTGTACTCCCGTCATGCGTGATGATCTTGACGCCGGAAGTGATGGTGACCGAGTCGCCCATGGAGATCAGGAACGGCTCACTGCCAAACGAGTGGATGTAAATGCGGCAGTTGTTCCCCACCGTGACACCTTTGCGTCGTGCGGCATACACGCCACCCTTGACGAAGAAAAACACAAGGTCCGCTGTTGCTCTGACGACCTTCATCAAGGTTCCGAACATTCTCTGATTCCTTTACTTTTGGGTTGATCGGTGCTTCAGTAACTTAAGTTCCAGCACAACGAAGATGCACCAACCCGCCAGCCCCAAACCGCTGAATGCTGCGATGGCCTCGATGGTCCGCCCATGACTGAGCAAGGGAATAGCCAATGCATACTTGGCAAACACAATGCCGACCTCCCAGATCAGGATTCGTCGCTGGTTGCCCTGCCCTTGAAGCAGGCACAACGCAGGAATCTTGGCGAGGTCGCCCAGAATGCCAATCGCCATCCATCCGGCAATGGTGCCAGCCATTTTCCAGTTGGCCCCCATCAATAGTTCGAACAACCTGTCGCCCAGCAAAAAGAGCACCAGCAGCGGGGCGCCGCCCAGCAGCAGCAATCTGATGGAGTCCTTGAGGACCAGCGCGCGCGCATCCTGCGATGAGGCGTGGCGAAGTTTGGGAAGCGTCGCCTGCCTGTACGCGCCGTTGAACAAAGACAGTGGCGCCACCAGCAGTCTGTATGCCACCCAGTACTGGCCGGCGACCGCAGTGCCGTCGAAACGCAGCAGCAACAGCGGCAATGCATTCCACGATACGGCCGCCACCCAACCTTGTGGCACGCCGAAAAGCGGGTACCTATTGAAACGGCGAGCTGCGACCTGCATACGTTTGCAAGATGGCCACAGCCAAGGCCTCGTTGCATGTGCGGCCACATCCCGCAAGGCGAGCACCACGGCCAACAGCGTGCCTGCAATCGTGCCCAGCAGCAGACCAGATGATCCAATCGGCGATAGGGCAAGCTGCGCTGCGGAAGTGGAGACGCTGCGCGCAACCGAGTTCCTTGCGCTGAAATTGAACCGCTGATGGCGACTGCGCCAATAGGCAAAGACATCCAGAATCGCCGTGGCCAGACTCAGTGAAGCAGCCAGCAGCAGCAAGAGCCAGAGGGGCATCCCATCTGGCGTGTCCCCGAAAACAAACCAGAGAAGTCCGGTCACCGGCAGACACAGCAGGACACTGCAAAACAAGGCCAGCTGAAGCAGTGCGCCGGCCATCGACTCCCCGTTCACGACCGGTATGGCCATGTGATAGCGACCGTGAATTACCACAGATGTAAGGGAAACAAGGGCTAGTACAGAGCCGAGTTGACCAAAATCGTGAGGTGAGTAGATTCGTCCAAGTATTGGTAGTGCGACGACAGTTATTAATTGTGCAAGCACATTGCTTGACACCAACTTAAGTAGTCCACCCCTCTTGTTCATTGTGTATTGTGGTTGCTCTCAAATTTCGATGTCTGGCTTTTTTGGATAATTAACGCAATTATGAATACAATAAATGCGGCCATTACCGCTCTTTTACCCAAGAGGAAGCCTGATAGAAATTCATTTCGTTGAACGTAGAAGGTGAGCTGGATGATCATGATGATCAGTCCTACAATCAATGTCGCACTTCTTGTCGCGGTGGAGAGTCTCTCAATTGCGGAGCACAAGGTGAGGGATGAAATGATGAAAATTGGAATACCGACGATACCGAAATTTGCGATAAATTCTGCCCAGATATTTGCTGCAATACCACCTGAAAAATCAGAAAAAAAGGCGCTCTGGAATTGATTGTTGAAGGTGCAGTCTTTCAGGTCAATGAGGGAGTCTGTGAACGGGATTAGAGTAAACGGCGTGAACCACAGGTTGCTGCATCGAAGCTGGAAATCGATATTCACTACTTGATCTAAAATAGAGTAGGTGATGAATTGTTCTGATCCAATTGCTAGTGATATTAAGATGTTTTCAGGCGAGATCCGGTAGAGAATAAGTTCAAGGTTGCCATCTTTTATCGCTGAGTGGATTGGCTTATAAAGCATCAAGGTGAATAAAGCTACTATCATCAAAAAAAAGTGAGACTTTTTTATGGATAGTACGGATTTACTTCTGAAGCTCAGGTAGATCAGTCCAACGATAGAAATGGCCAAATAAGATCTATGTCCGATGTAGACTGCGAGCAAAAGTCCGAGTGTACTCGTCAGCATTAACAGCTTGTGTTTTTTCCAGTTGGTGAGTTGACAAAATAAAAAACCAACCATGCATGAATTGTAGAATAGAAAGTGCAACCTGTCTGTTGCTGCCAAGACGTCAGATTTTGTCGGCGAGAAGAGCGCGGGGGTTCGCAGTGTGTACAGCATCAGCAGGATAACAACTGCTAACAATATATGGGACTCGATTTGCTCTCTCTCAAATGTCTTATATCGAATCTCTTGACGCGGCCATGCGAATGCAATAATGGCCAGTGTTGTCAGTATGAATGCAGAGATTGTGACGGTTTCTCTAGAAAACACTGTGGAAATGCTGGCGCCGCTGCTCCAAGTCATTTCAAACCCACCGAAAATTGCGGGTGTGAAATACAGTACAGTTGAAATTAGCAGCAAAAACGCAGGTGTAAGATAATACCTGCTTTTCCTGTTTGGAGGCTTTGTAGGCTCTTGTTGTACCTTCATTGAGTAATCCTTCTGATGAATTCAGTGGGATCCCGTTCTTTTAGGTGTCTATTGACCTCTGTCTTGTCGAGTGAGCTGACTGTTTGAATGAGAATTTTTTGAGCTAATTCCGATGGGGTTTTCTTCTTTGTAATTGCGGTGTTGGGGATCTCTTTCAGGCCGCCTGCGCAGTCAGTTGTAACGACAAAAGCTACCCCTGCGGCAAGCATTTCAAGAATGACATTGGGGAAGCCTTCGACATCAGAAGTCATGAGACCAGCCTGGCAGTGCTGCATAAGGGCCGCCGGAGCGGGGTGATAGCCAGCCAGCGTCAGGTGCGCTGCAATTCCTAGCTTTTCTGCATGGCTGGCAATTTGATCCCGCATGGGGCCATCACCGATCATGACCAAATGGGCATCGGTTTTTCCGGCCCTATGCAGTTCGTCCAGCGTTTCGACGGCCCTGAGGGGCGATTTCACCGACGACAAGCGCCCGCACCACACGATCTTGAAGGCGGTGTTCGGTATGTGGTCCAGTTGCGGCGCTGACAGCAGGCGGGCATTGGCGATGGCTGGTAAGTCAATCGGATTCGCCAGGGTGGTGGTGATCGGATCGAACCGATGTTGTGTGTAACGTGCCAACGACGCAGCCATGCGCTGTGTCTGGCACACGATGAGGTCCTGAGCTCCGTAGAAGCGGTAGAGGCTGCGGATGACGCGCCCTCGCCAGCCCATCTTTCTCTCAAAGATGAGGGTGGACTCGCGGGTGACCAGGCGCCGGGTTCGCAGCAAACCAAGTCCGCGCGCGAGCGACGCGAGTGCGTTCAGATGGGTGTGCGACGAGAATACCAGCTCAAAGTGTTCCGAGGCGAGCAGGCGCAGCAGTTTTGGAATACCCAGAAACTCTTTGAGTGCGCTCGTGTGGATCACTCGCGCGCGCGGATGCGTTACCAGCGCATCCAGCGTACCTTGTGACGGTCGGGCCAGTACAAAGCAGGTCACTTCATCGATGCGGTCAGACTTCAGGGCGGCTTCGGCAAGCATGCGCGTCACTCGCTCTGCGCCCCCCATCTGATCCGTCGGAAACAGAAACAACGCGCGGCGGACGGGTGCGGGGTTCATGTCGTGGTCATGGCGGTGCCACCGTGCTTTCGACGGCATGCACCAACCAGTGCCTCAGGTTGGCACACCATTGATCAGACGGACATACCAAGGCATGGCATCGCGGATGCCGTCGCCCAAACGGTGGGAGTGTGCGTAGCCCAGCATCGACTGCGCCTTGTCGGTGGCGGCCTGGCTGTGTCGGACATCGCCGGCGCGGAAGTCGCGGTACGTCGGCTGGACATCGGGCGAGACCCCATAGGTCTGCAGGTTCTCGCGCAGCAGCCCGAACAGCGTGTTCAGCGTGGTGCGGTCGCCCACGGCTACGTTGAAGACCTGATTCTTCGCTTCGGGGTTTTGCGTGGTAGCTGCCAGGATGTTGGCCTGCACTGCATTGTCCACATAACAGAAGTCCCGGCTGGTCTCCCCGTCGCCGTTGATAAACACCGTCACGCCCTTCAACAGGGCTGCGGCCCACTTGGGGATCACGGCTGCGTAGGCGCCGTCCGGGTCCTGCCTGCGGCCGAACACGTTGAAGTAGCGCAGGCCGATGGTCTGGAACCCGTAGCTGCGCGCAAACACGTCTGCGTACAGCTCGTTGACGTACTTGGTAACCGCATAGGGTGAGAGGGGTTTGCCGATGCGGTCTTCCACCTTAGGCAGGCCAGGGTGGTCGCCATAAGTGGAGCTCGACGCGGCGTAGGTGAAGCTGCTCACCTGGGCTTCTCGTGCGGCCACCAGCATGTTCAGGAAGCCGTCGATATTGACGCTGTTGGTGGTGATGGGGTCGTTGATGGAGCGCGGTACCGAGCCCAGTGCGGCCTGGTGCAACACGCAGTCCACGCCTGTGCAAGCCCGCTGGCAGGTTTCCAGCTGGCGGATGTCGCCTTCAATGAACCGGAAGCGGAGCCATTGCTCGGGGCTGACCAGGGCTTGCACTTCGTCCAGGTTGCGCTGGTAGCCCGTGGCGAAGTTGTCCAGGCCCACAACGGTCTGGTCCAGCTTCAACAGCTTTTCCAGCAGGTTGCTGCCAATGAAGCCGGCCACTCCAGTGACCAGCCAGGTTTTTGGGGATTGCTGCAGCTGCGTGCAGATGCTCTCGTAGGCGGTGCTCATGGCGGTCACAGACGCAGTTCGCTGTCTTGGGCTGGGAGGATGTATTTGAGGTCAAACAGCACATGCTGGGCCTTGCCCAGGGCTCGGATGGCGTTGGTACCCATGGCCTTGAACTCGTCATGCGCTACAGCCACGATGATCGCGTCGTAGGCCCCGGCTTCGGGTTGCTGCACCGGGTTGATGCCGTACTCGTGCTGCGCCTCCTCGGCGCTGACCCAGGGGTCGTACACGTCGGCCTGCACGTCGTACTCGCCCAGCTCGCGCACGATGTCCACCACGCGGGTATTGCGCAGGTCGGGGCAGTTCTCCTTGAAGGTCAGACCCATCACCAGCACGCGCGCGCCCTGCACATGAATGCGCCGCTGCATCATGGCCTTGACGAGCTGGGTCACCACGTAGGCACCCATGCTGTCGTTCAGGCGGCGGCCCGCCAGGATGATCTCGGGGTGGTAGCCGATGGATTGGGCCTTGTATGTCAGGTAGTAAGGGTCCACGCCGATGCAGTGGCCACCCACCAATCCGGGCCGGAAAGGCAGGAAGTTCCACTTGGTGCCGGCGGCCTGCAGCACGGCCTCGGTATCGATGCCCATGCGGTTGAAGATCAGCGCCAGCTCGTTGATGAGCGCGATGTTCACGTCACGCTGAGTGTTTTCGATCACCTTGGCTGCTTCGGCCACGCGAATGCTGGGGGCTTTGTGGGTGCCGGCCGTGATGATCTCGCGGTAGATCGAATCCACCAGGTCCGCCACCTCGGGGGTGGAGCCGCTGATGACCTTCTTGATGGTCGTGACGCGGTGTTCTTTGTCGCCGGGGTTGATGCGCTCGGGGCTGTAGCCGGCGAAGAAGTCCACGTTGAACTTCAGGCCAGAGTGTTTTTCGAGCACGGGCACACAGTCTTCTTCGGTGGCGCCTGGGTACACGGTGGACTCGTAGACCACCACATCGCCGCGCTTGAGAACCTTGCCGATGGTCTCACTGGCCTTGATCAGCGGGGTCAGGTCGGGCTGCTTGTGCTCGTCGATGGGTGTGGGCACCGTGACAATGAAGAAGTTGCAGGTGGCCAGATCGGCCGCATCGGCGCTGAAGCGCAACTGGGCGGCTTGCCGCAGCTCTTCGGGGCTGACTTCCAATGTGTGATCACGACCGCCTTGCAGTTCCGCGATCCGGGCCAGGTTGATGTCAAAACCCAACACAGGGCGCTTTTTTCCGAATTCGACCGCCAGCGGCAGGCCGACGTAACCCAGGCCAATAATGGCCATCTTGGTATTTGATGTTTTGAGACTCATGCTTTAAGAATATGCTGTTTAAATAAGTCGGGGCAGTGCCAAGAACCAAGTGCAACACCGGGTTTATTGAATGGAAGAATGGGGTTGACTAACTTTTTTACCATGGCCCGGTAGATGCTGAGCGGCAACGGCCGGGACCGGAGCCGCCGCACGAAACTAAGGGCGTCATTGGATTCATGCTTTCTGCACTTTTTGGTCTTCGCCCACCTCCGCCTTCAACGCCTCAATCTCCACCTTCAACGCGTCGTACTCTTCCATCTTGCGCTTCAGGAATCGGCTGGTTAGCGCCACTTTTTCGGCAATGCCCTGGGGGGTGAGCAGGTACACGTACTTGAATTTGTTCTTGCTCTTCTGGAAGTTGCCCATCTTCACAAAGCCCTTGTCGATAAGGGCGTTGAGGCAGTAGTTCAGCCCACCCACGCTCATGCCGAGCATCTCGGCCAACTCGCGCTGGGTCAGGTCCGGGTTGTCTTGCAAGATGCGTATGATCCGAAAATGAGTGTCTTCTTGCATATTGGCTTGGCGGCTGGTCATAGTCTTGCGCGGCTATTTTTTTAGTTTTTCTTAAGGTCTGTAAAGGCTTTGGGTAGGCTACCGCCGTGCCGTGTCACTACTAACAAGCACGTTCTAGGGTTTAACGAAGTAAAAAGGCGTAGCACACTACCGTAAGAAGTTTAACGAGTTTACCGCAGACCCGCATTCCGTTCGATATCTGAACGGAATTAATTTTCGAAAGAAGAACAGATTTGGTGCTACGCCGGGGTGGCACCCCGTGTCAGAGATCGGTGGTGGCCTCCTCCTAGGCCGCTTCGGCGGTCTCGGCCAGCTGCTGTTGGACGGCTTCTTCCATGCTGACGGTGTTCAACACCAGTTCCAGGTGGGTCAGGATTTCGGGCTCGTGGCGGCCAATGTAGCTTTTGACGGCGTCATTGGCCAGCAGTTTGGTGAGGCAGCCCTTGTCCACCACCAGGTTGAGCAGGTCGGAACCGTAGTCGGACTCCGCCTCCTGGTACTTCTCCTGCACCTGGCTCATCTCTTTTTCCAGCTTTTCGATCTGCTCGATGGGCGCGGTCTTCTTCTCCCGTTCGGCCGGCTTCACGTCGGTGCGCTGTTCGGGCGGCGTGGCCTTGAGCAGGGCCTCGGCATGTGCCACGGTGATCGTGGTGCTGGCGATCATCAGCTCCACCGCTTCGACTTGCCGGGCGGCCTTCATGTGGCGCAGGAGGCGCGTGACGTCGAGGGTGAAC
>JACCEC012008202.1_pt1 | contig 20300 bp, 21 predicted proteins | sample 7450121 | NCBI WGS metagenome assembly JACCEC01 (sample SAMN15323455, study PRJNA562643) | freshwater metagenome | isolation source: river surface water | place: USA:Blue River Watershed | collected 2017-08-18 | reverse complement strand
TTAAGCTCTTGTAACTCTTTTTGGACAAGAATGATATCTCCTTCAATGTGTTTAATTTTGGAATCGACTGTATTTCTTTCTTGTACTTTGGCATCGAACTGAGTAGATATCGATTCCATTTCTTTCCGTAACACTTCATCTTGTTTGAGTAGCTTTTCTGTTTCAGATGTTTTCAAAAGAATATTGTTATTAGACTTAACTAGATCGGTTTCAAGGCTAGATACTTTGCTACCAGTGTTATCTAATTGCGATTCGATATCGGTAACCTCTTTATGCAACTTATGTATCATGTCGACAGTTGGTCCTGTAAGTTTCTCATATTTGTTTTTGGATGATTGACTAAGATTATGAATATTCTGTTGCAAGGATTGTATCTTCTTGAGAGTATCACTTGATTTAAACTGATTAATGGAGTTATTAGCAGCTTCCTTTAAGTTACCCATCATGCTTAACATGTTTTGAACGCTAACTTTGTCCATAAGCTTACCAGTCTTTTGCAACTCATTAATGATGTTACTATTGGTGCTAGCTATTTGGTCACGAGTCTTTTGGCTGATAGTGAGAGTGTTCTTGATAGATTTGGTGGTAGAATTGATTTTGTCTTTTAGAAGCTTCCGTGTTGAGAAATCATATTCATATTCCTTGATAAGGATGCCTAGTGGTGAGTTCTTATCCCGCACTAAGGTTGGTAAGATACTAATTGATGGGTTCTTATCCATGATATCTCTAATAGTTTCGGATATGAGTTCCAATGTCAGGTTAAGATTTTCAAGTGGCGCTTTGACGTTAGCTTCTAAAGTAGCTTTGGCTTCAACAAGTCTTGGCTCGGTTGTTTTATATTTGTTGAGGATGTCTTGACTAATAAGTTTAGATCGAATATTGTCTAAAATATGCACGGTTTGGTTCTCCATAGTATCAAGCTTATTAGCTAGGATAACATTTTGAATTTGTAAAGGACTAATCGCAGCTAGTTCCTCCATGCGTAAGTTCAATAGATTCTTTGTTACAGATACGATAGAGTATGGTATGCTTGGAAGATTAATCAATGCATCGATAATTTGGTTAAAGTCCAATATGCCAGAATCTTTGCTTCTACCATAGAAGGCAACCATAGCGAGTTCATTGATTAATTTATTGTAGTACTTCCCTACCATCGTCTTAGAGTCATCAATTGTTAATGGTTCTTTGGAGTTATTGATTTTCTTAGCAAAGTAAACGATACCATTCATGTATTCCAAGTTAGTATCTAATGCATTCTTACGTTTCTTGTTAACATTCATCCAAGGCGTGTTGTGGATTTGGTCTCTCATGAAGTCGTTGTATTGGGACTTATGGATCAATAAGTGTTCTCCTGAATAAGCTTTGACTATCATACACGAGTTGCCTACCATGACGATCCGTGAATGATTCACGATATGACCTCTAAGAATAGCCTCAACGTCATTCTCATTATTTGTTTCTTTCCATCTCTTGTTACTATCTAAGGCGCTCCCCCAATAGCGTTTATAGATCCGCATATTAAAACTATTCAGTGGCGTCTTTTCGTCTACGATAGGAAGACCAACATTATCCGAATCATACAAGTTATTTTGGATTCTAACGTAGTGTCCATTCTGAATGATATAATGTTCCGGGTCAAAGTAAGGAGTATAACTACTATCTATACTTGCAGCCCATAATGCCGGTAATCTTCTTAGTTGCGATTTGACTTTAAGTTGTAGATCTGAAGAGAAGTAGTACGTAATCCCACCAATGATAGCTACACCTAAGGTACATAAACTAACCCAATTAGTCATAGGATCGGAACCACATAATATTTGTGGATCTTTGTAAGCAACCGTTACCACATAAATGATCCAAATGATCACCAAGATAAAAGAAATATAAATGACTATTTGCCTAAATAGTCTATACGCACGGGGCGCATAATTAGCAGTACCTTCTTGATGGTTTGTCATAGTGATTGCTATATTACTCGAGTAATATTCATGTGTTTTTTTTCAAAGTCAATTCCTATTAAGCTACGCTTATCTTACGAGATATGATCCAATTAATGCATTGGCTATAGTCGTTATAGGAATTTATGGAAATGAGCGATTTGATCACAAAAAAAGATACATTGATATGTCATCTTATTATAGCATGATTATATAATTATGCCAATTAATTCTACGCAATCCGATACGAATGACGATGAGTCTTATTTACCATCAGTTGATCATTATGGCGAGTTAGCGGGAAAAAATCATTTACACCTTAATATCCGAACACTTTATCACGCTTATGTACTAGTATGTGAGAGCAAATCGTTACCTATATTGCCATTTGAAACAATATGTGATATGCTAATTCATGTGTCTCTAACAAATTACTCATTCGGTCCGATTAATATCATTTCACCTATCATTAAGCATTCATCTGGTAAGTTAATCACTGAAAAAAATCCATATATATCCCGCACCACATTTGATTATATCCAGTTCGTTGAGGATATATATTTAAAGTATCGTAAGATTAACCAATCATTAACGAGTCCTCCAACGTCAAAATCTATAGTATCATGTGGGACAAATATGCCATGGGTCATACTAATATATCATATCGTACAGGTAGGGTTAATTGGTTATGTGTTATATATCAAGAAGGATTTGCCTTATTTATTGCTTTTAGCTAAGGGAGGTGCGGTAGTGATACTATTCAATATGATGATTATATTGGTAGAAGTATCTAATGTTTTACATTCAATGGACCATGAGTTTGTGCGACGAGTAATTGTATCAGATACTATTATCATTCATAAACTTTGCGCTTATGAGATTTTTATTGGAACCATTGCTCATATTGCTGGGCATATACTTCATTTGTTTGACGTGCTAGATAAATGTTCCAAAGGTTGTACCTATGATCAAGTATATGTTATACCTAAATCAATCCTATATGGAGACACTCCAATTGAGATATCTTGGTACTATTTCTTGAAACAACCAGCCTACTATTATGGTGTGTTCATTACAGTAGTGATAGTAGTCTTAATTATTGGCGTTAGTTGTCGTTATTTTAATATGATCCGCATCAGTTCCTTTTATCTAAGTCATCAAATATTAGCTTTGATGTTTTGCATCGGTATTATACTCCATGGAATACAGCAACTATTGGGGTTCAACCTGTCTTACATCTTTGTGCTCCCTTTCTTGATCAAATACCTGCACACAAGACGTTATGAGTTTATCTTTCCATTTATCTCTAAGTGGTCCAAGACAAGTTTGTTACATGTAAGCGACTGGAATGCGAGTTCCAATATGGTACGAATTTGCTTTGAACCAAATGAGCGACTAGCCAAACAGTTAGATACCGGTATCATTATAGCGGCGCATATCAAGCAGAATCAAATATCATTATGGGAGTGGCATCCATTTACTGTATATAAGGGTCCAGATAATCGTAGTTACATGGCTATACGTAATAGTGGAGTTTGGACTAAGAAGCTAATTGATCAGATCATGAATTCTTACCATGCTAGAGATAATACGATTTGGGGAGATGGGTATGTATCTCTTTTGTTAGGTCATACAGCGTTATCAAGCTTTCGTTTTTACCGACACTATAAGAACAAATTATTCTTTTGTTCTGGAATTGGAATAACACCTTTCTTGACTATTCTGTCGGATCCATTTGAGATTGATAGAGATAACACATTGATATGGAGCGTGAACAGTCCAGAGATGCTTAGAGAATTCATTCCTATGATTAACTCCATGAAGGTAGATGCGATTATCTTTTATTCAAGCTCGGTATCTAAAGGACATAAGAATGGTGCGATTTCTTTATTGGATCTAAAACGATTTAATTTTCTCCAATCCTTAATCCATCACTACTCTGGAGTAGATATTGTTCATGGTCTCAAGTCTCCAGTAATCATACTAATGGAACGTGCGAATATGTTTGCTATCCTATCACGAAGCATCGATAGTTTAGTGTCTGCCAATATGAACTCCAGAGAAGAACTTAAGATTGGGGTCTTCACATGTGGTAGCAGTGGATATATGCAAAGTGTAGCTAATAATGTTAATATGTGTAAAGGTATATCGAAAGTTCAGTTGGAACTATGGAGTGAATTTTTGTAATAAAAAAAGTCTTTCAAGTACAGCATTTCTATGGAGCAAAGGTAGAGTAAACAGTAGCCGAAATAGCAGATCTCGCGAGGCCTTTAGCTGGTTTCATTATACTCCCACTAATAATATATTCACTACATATGCTGGCGCATATTGCTAATAAGATATTCTTAGCATATTGTATATATATGGAGTCTTTCTCGGTTAAAATATTTTTCTTCAGCATATCCACATATCGTTTTCTATATTTTGGATCCAAATCCATAATCTCATGATAGAATAAACTATCTTCCTTTAGAAGATCAGACAAATCGTTTAGATCATCAGTTTCTTGATATTCGTTATATATGTTCCATAATACTAATATTATTAATCCAATAAGGATTAGGGTACGCCCGAAATCGTGTATTTTTGATTCAGCAGGCTTCACTCCAATAATAGACAATGCGTTAGATTGTGGGGAACTTGAGTTCATGACTCAACTAATTAGTTATATTTACTCTTATAAATCTAAGCTCGTACTACTTTTTTTTTACTTACCTTACGCTTAGGAGCAGCAACTACTTTACTCGCAGGCACTTCTTGTTTCTTAGCGGAATTGTCTTCACTTGAATCTATTGGCACTTCCATAGTTACGTCATTGATGGTAGCCTGTTTATCTTCAATGGAATTAGCTGCAGAAGTAGTTTCGACGTTTAGAGTGGTATCTTCTTCGCTATTAGATGAAACAGAAATAGTATTAGTAGCTACCTCAGCTTCTTCATTAGGTGTCTCATTAATCGCCTCTTCAATGGTTGCTTCTTCAATGGACGCCTCTTCAATGGTTGCCTCTTCAATGGGCACTTCTTCAATGGGTGCCTCTTCAATAGGTACTTCTGTAGGCATACTTTGAACAGTTGCTTCTTCAATGGGTACTTCTGTAGGCATGCTATGAGTGGTTGATTCTTCTGGAATATACGACGGAACCCATGAGTATGCAAATAGTTTAACATCTGTTGGGATACGAATAAATTTGGATGAACGATTTAAGATGACTACTTGAAAGACATCTTTATAGTATCGTGGAAAGATATTTTGCGAAATAATTAATTCATTTTGATAGTCCGGATGGATGGTAACCATTACAGAGCCGTCCTCTGTGCATTTAGTAAGTTTCATACCCGTATCTACTCTGATAACAGTTTCTGGATCAAACTTAACAATATTTGGCGCTGAATATCGGACCAAATTATCTTCAATTTCTGGGTGCCCTAATGAAGAAGAGACCCATAGAGTAAATGGTAATTGGCTCATTATGCTAGATAATAGTGCGTATATGTTAAGTTTGAAAATAGTTTCAAAAAAAAGCTATGGAAACAGTTCTATGAATGAGATATGATTTATAAGTTACATAGATGAAAGTTTCATAGGTGATATGATAGGACGTTGCATATTAGGTTGAGATGCAGCTCGTGGTTGCATAGGTGGTGGCATAGGGCGTTGCATATTAGGTTGAGATGCAGCTCGTGGTTGCATAGGTGGTGGCATAGGGCGTTGTATATTAGGTTGAGCTGCAGCTCGTGGTTGCATAGGGCGTCGTTTCATATTTGTGAATAACCAATTAACAAACATAAAGCTTGCAAATATAAATACAATGATCCATAAAATATATGCGACTGTATCTGGAATGAGATGCCTCATCGCGCTATTTGACATAGAACTGCCTCCTCTGCTATATGTTTTTTTGTTTGTATAAAATTCGGTATTGTTTGAGTAACGATGTTCTGGTAGAATGCATTTCTGTTGTAGATCTTTTTCGCAAAGATCCGGATAAGCCTTACAAACATCAATACAAGTTTCTGTTGGAAGACCACCAGACTTCCCACATGCTGATACAATCTTACCATTGATATCTTTAGTGTTTGCAGTTTGAGAGTCAAGCCATGCGTTGGAATCTTTTAGAGCTGAAAAGGGTTTACAATTGGCATCATTAAGTCCGTCTTTGATACAATACATAAGCATCTTATTGTTGACATCATTGATATTGTAGCTGTTCTGGTTGCTATTAATGTGATCGATACACTGGGGTTTATACACGTTAGTAGTATCTGAGCAATATGCTACAGCTGAATTTAAGATGTTACTGGCGGCAACTGCTCCAGTAGTTTGACCAATCTTGGAACATAATGGGTTAATGATAGCATTGTTACCAGTGGAACAGTTAGTGATATTGGCATTATCGGTTGTTTTAATAAGAGCTTCAAATGGATCAGTAGTGATTTGATTATTGAGATTGAATGTAACTAAATTATTGTAAAAGGCCCGTACCGGCGGACTATATAGCTCATCTGAAACGGTAAGCGCGAGATCATACACATTAGTAGTCGCAGCCAAACGTTCAATGGTAAATTGATTTTTAGGTCCATTGATTAGGTTGATAATAAACGCATCGATACCTGCTTGGAGGTATGGCGAAACTGTTCTAATTTCAACCAATAAAGGTTCCTTGAGATCATCTTTCGTTAATGTGCTTAAGAACCAATCATCAACTGGCTTACAAGAATTAGGCGCTCTGGTATGATACATTTTTGCTGTTGCAATAAGCCTCTTCCATTTGGAGGCTTCTAATTCATTCAATGTGGTAAAGACTGACCCAGATGGTACTGTTTTTTTAAACAATTCTAATATCTCTTGAGCAGCATTATTATACTCATTAACGATCCAAGAGTCCATAGATGATTCCGCGCACATACCGGCATCTGGAGTTTCACTACCTACGCAATATTTAACACCAGATTGTACCATAGACTTGTAAAATGGATCTACTTTATAGTCAGGGTTATTAGTTTTAATAATTTCAATAACTGATGCGAGATCAGCACTCTTGATTAGATTAAAATCATTATAGACATTAGTGGTTACGGTTTCGGTAATTGCGTTATAGTAATCTTGCGCAGATTGAGGCTTACCGGCAACTGTGGATGTTTTAATAGGATTAGAATAAACAGCTGATATTCTATCAGCAACCGCATTGGCAGTTACTCGTTTGAAGTAATTCTTACAATCCGGGGTGAATAAATTTGTCCCAGTAGAACAATATTGCTGGCTACCAGTATCGCAAGCAAGCTTGACGGAGTCTGATGCATTTGGATTATTGTCACAAGCTAGGACACAGTTGCCGGCGAATGTTTCTTTCATAGAGATCCTCTCTGAGCTATATATTGGGGTTAAATATTTTATACGAGTTATCATTAAACCTTTACCACATTTTCGGTATCCATGTATTTACGCATGCCGGTGATTTCAGATAGTGGTGATACATCGTTATCATAAATACGTTGATTGAATATATATCCCATCTTTTGGATACTGTTTCGTTTGGTCATATATTTGTTATCTGCATCTGGGTCCATATCAAATTCATAGTTGCCCACATTAATAGTTGGGATCTCTTTTGTTTGCCCAGCCCCGATCACTTTCTTATTAACTTGTTCAGTGGGTCCTTGGAATTTGTTTTTAGTTCGGCGCACGTTAGAAACACGATCTTCTGGTTTATGCAATTCGGCGTTTTTATATAAGAATGCCTCTTGTGGTCGCTTACTAGCATGAACTGAAGCTGCCTCATAGTAAGATTCTTGCCGTTTGGTGAAAGCTTTAGTGAGGTTCTTCGTATTAGTTTTATATCTTTGAGCAAACCCCTCAGCTCCCAATCTATTTTGTTTACCATCTCTCCGCACGCTTTTCATGATTTGCATTTGGTCTTTTTTTGGTACGCCTCTTGCATTAATGGTGCCATACATTTGTGGAGTAAGTTTAACTGGTTCCATCACTCCTAATTTTTCTTGCTTGTTTCCGTTTTGGGGTTTGACTCCATATGCTTTGGATTGGAACTGGTCTTTCATCTTCTTTTGAGTAAAGTGTGTAGTGTTAACCGCGTTTCCCCCAACGTGCTTAGATGGTAATATCATGCGATTGAGTAATGTGTCTTTGCGGGAATCTGATTTGAGAGAAACTTCTGACTGCATACTAATATCTTTGCTAAGTTTGGCCGCATCTTTGGTTTTCTTCATCGCAGTCATGGTAAGATTCATTTGCGATTCTCCTACTTCTGTCTCTTGCATTCCTTGTCTAAAGGCAGCATTGGTTGCTGCATCTACTTCTCCTTTATTTCGATACACATTAGATACTGAGCTGAGACCAAACTTATTATCTGGCTGTTGTAACCATTGAGCGCCTACTTGATTGCTTAAGAATGATACAGGGTTGTAGCCCATGTTAGGGTTAATCTTTTCGCTAGTAGATTGGTGATACTTCTGGTCTTCCTTAATCGTATCATTAGTATTTTGAATAGTTCTACCTGGATTAGGGTTTGACTTGCGTACTCCGGTATCTACTGAATCATCAAACAAATTTGTCATACGTGAGGCAGTTCTAGCAAACCCACTATACGTTGCTCTGTTGATCGCTTTTGCAGATGCAGTACCTTCAACTCTGGTATCTGGATCATCTTGTAGCTTACCTGCGATATATTTATCATGTCTAAACTTGGATTGCTTTCTCATCTCATTCCTGTCTGGTTCATTGTAAACACCTCTAGTATCTTTGGTAAGATCACCTAAGAAGAGTTCAGGGTGGTATGGATCGTGAGAGTAAGGAGTGCCCGATGAATGAAGTTGTAATATGAGGTTTCTTTGTAGATTGTCCTTTCTTGGAAGTTCATGTTCAAAGATTGGGGCATCAGTACCTCTGTCTCTAAGAGCTTCTTTCATAAAGTTAGAAACAGTCGATGGGTCATAGTAAGTATCGGTGCGTGAAGTAAACTTTTTTGCCATCATCGAGTCCGGCATGGACGGGATATCATATAGTTTCTTATGCGAAGATCCATACATGGTTGCTATGTTATATATTGATTCCAATATAGTGCCACAGATTGAGCCAAAATTGATAGCACCCGAATCAATATATCTCATCATGAAGCTTATTACGCAAATTGAACTCAATCTTACCATCTCAAACGTTGTAGCCATGTATGCAAAAGATTACGAAAGTATGTTGTTACAACAAGCTCGAGACACCTATCAGCATAAGTGCTTAGATAATCAATTTATCTTGGACATTCATAGTATTGAGAAACGATCATTAGCTAATGTGGTCAAGCGCGACTTGGATGCTAAGACAAGAGTCTATGTGATTGTATCTGCAACTGTATTACGTTTCGATATGTACGATACCATTTGTGGCATGAAGGTGATCAATATCATCCGCAAATCCAAAATCTCTCCTAATGATATCTTACAACTCATTGGCAATAACTGTCACGCAATCGTTAACCTCAATGATGAAATGATCAAGCCTGAGATTGGAGATATCATTCCAATCAAGGTAGGTACTTGTGCTATGAGAATCTTACATGATAAAGTTTCTATTAATGCTTTTCCATTCGCTCCTCATATGATGGATAAGATTGCTTATGTAGTACCATCTATGAGTAAGTATGATGTTTCTCAGTTGAATGAACAATTGATTCCTCTGCTAGAAGCCAAGAAGAATAACTTGCAATTACTCAATGCCACACGAAGAGACTTTATGAGTAAGCTGCTATATCCATTCAAGGCAAAAGCCAAGCCTATTGGTAAGAACAAAGATATCTTTGCTTTCGTCAAGGATATTGAAACGCATGAAGGGGACATCATTTGTATCGATCAAGGTGTAGATCTATTAGAACTCAAGATTACAATCTTGAACTCTGATGAAGCCGAAGCTAATGAGTTCTCTGTGGTCAAGGATAGTAACCTTATGGAGAAGTGTTTGATGCCATTCATTAAACACCTTGATCTGATCTCAGAATTGACTATTGAATATGCTGATGATGAGATGTTCAATAAACATAAATATATTTGGGATACTTATGAGCAGTTTCGTTTGTAAATGATCTTATTAGAGAGGACTTATCTCTGATATTTTTTTTCTGACTAAGATTGTTTATTAATATAGTAATCTACGCGAACTCCTAGTACCGAGACCAATGGAGGAAATCAAAAAAAGGATCGAATCGAGTATTCGGGAACTCGATAAGAGCGATTATGAAGATATTTGCAAACTAATCAAGTTGTTCATTCCTCATGCAGATAATAACATAATCACAGTTATTAATAAAGGAACACGAATTGACTTAAATAAATTAGATGATACATTGTTACATAAGTTGGACAACATGATTGATTCGAAACTGCAACGCATACATATGAATATGCAAATGCGCCAATAAGCGTTTATTGTTTTTTTTTGCTAATAAGTTATACTATCTTCAAGCACTGTTATTAGCTTACTCAAAATATAACGTCTTATATACTATTCGATCAACAAATATATAACCATGAGCGACTCAATCTTCGATGCGTTCATTAACTCTGTCTATAATGGCGGATCGGCCATGGGATACTTTGATTCAGTACACGGTGGGCTTAATGATGATCACTTGTTTGGAAATATCGTTGGTGGCGCATCGTCAATTATCGAAGCTATGGATAATTTCTCATTCAATCACCCACTCGTAGATGGGGGGTATGACCATGAAGAATCAGCAACCGTAGATGGGGGGTGTGACCATGAAGAAACATCATTTGTAGATGGAGGGTATGACCATGAAGCCAGTATTGATAATTTATTTTCTATCACAAATATGGTAGTGGGATCTGGTAAAAAGTCGAATAATAAACTTATTAAGAAAGATAATAGTAGCGACAGTGATAGCAGTGATAGCAGTAGTAGCAGTGATAGTGATAGTGATAGCGAAGAGGATAAAGATTTCATGTTAGATGATACAGCTTCAATCAATGCTGGCAATAATATTGAATTATCTTGGATGGATCTTACACCATTACTCACAAGTTCGCAAAAGGGCGGATCTCATAAGAGACGCAAGCATAGTAGTAAGTATGGTAAAGGTAAAGAAATAAATACCAATAATGATTCTATTGTAGGGTACCTTCAGTGCGGTGACAATACTACACCTATAACTGATGGTAATCAAAGTATCGTTGGCTCAATGAATCTTTCAGTGAGTGATCCAGTGAATGAAAAAAATAATGATATTGATTTCTCTATATCAGCATCCGATGTGCGAGATTTACTTGACATATCTAGTCATTAGACTGTTCTTGCAATCGTTGCATTAATAGTTCTACTAATTCTGTTCGTTTTTCTTGAGAGAAGTTCTCTTCTACGATTTGTGCTTTTTTTTGTGCTTCTTCATAGCGCTCTAACATCTCTTTGGTACTAGCATTCATAGCATCCACCGTTTCTTGATAAGCATTATTAATATCTGCTTGGTTACCATGAGGATTCGTCTCTTGAAGTAGATACTTGTAGTACAATGCATACTGCTTATTCTTAATGTAATACATGTTCTTCTTATCTTGCGCAACTAATCTTTGCTCTTCAGCTGTCTTCGGACGACCAAATACGGCTCGCACGTAACGCTTAAATGCATTAACATTGAAGATCTGTTCTGTGGAAATATATTCATACACAATGGGATGGACTTGTGCGAATGTTTCAAATTCAGGATTTTCTTGCAAGATATACTTCTTTCGTTCAACGCGATCCATAGATGTAAGCTTAGGGACGTTGCGTTGCATAAACGCAATGATACGTTTCGCCATAGCAATACCTTCTTCATTCATCCTGGCTACTCCTTCTGCATAGAATGATTCACTCATGGGTTTCTGCGAATGGTCCATAATAGTTATATAACTATTAACAACTAAGATTGACAATGATTATATTTTAGTTACTAGAATTAATTGCCTATATACACAACTTTAGTGGAAGCTGCGGAGTCTCGATGCACCGATGTGCGTTTGAAGATAGACCACACAGCAACAATACCTGGAACAATGCTCAATGCTAACTTGGCGTAATACATATTGCGCGAGTTAAGAGTTTCGTTATACTCTTTCAACTTACTTAAGGATTCGGCATCATGTACCTTTGAAGCGTTTCGGTTTACCAAGTCCTTCAATCTGGCTGTTAATGTTTCGTTCAAAATCTCAACACCAGGTAGTTCCATATATTGTCTTAGCTTCTCCAGAGTTTCATAATCCTGAGCTCGGTCTTCTGGGATATCAAGATCTTTCTTAAACACGTAAATCTGTGTTAGATCCAAGATATAGGAACGGTACCAAATGATAATAGCAATTACCAATGCAGCGATGATACATACAGTATTAATCTTTTCCATAAGCGTATTCGAGATGATATACAATTCTTCATTAAGGAATCGCGACGTACGAGCAATGATATTGTTGTTTGAATAAGGATTAACCAAATCAGTCACTAATAAAGCGCGTCCTACTACATTGAATGGGCCTCTATTAGAACGAATATCGCCACGATGATGATCGATTGCTATGCCTTTACTTGTGATGGAAAGGGTTGGTATCTCAATCTCACCATATCCATTTACATTATTGATAGAATAATCTGGGGAGTCTTTATATGTATCCATGACATGGTTTTCTAAATATTCATGAGTAACTCGAGGAACGGATATTGTGTTATTTTCCATATTTAGTCCCATCATCGTTGCAGCCTTTGATGCTGCATTCATCAACATAGACCTTTTTGTAACTACGGACATTATGTTGTAATAGATTTGAAATCTATAGATATACTTACTCATACAAAAAAAAGTATCGCTATGATGTTTGATCATCAAGCATGAATAAGATATTTTTTTATTCATATTCGATGTTGCGTGCGATCTCTCTCATAAACGCGGCTTCTCCTTTATCAAACCCCTCAGAGCGAATAAGTTTTTCGACATTCTCTTTAGCAGTTGGTATGGCTTTATTATTAATATTATTAACCTTTTTTGCTGACACGTTGGACCTCCTTCCTTGCATGTTACTTTTTTTCAGTCTGCTTGAATAAATAGAGTCGTATTGTGCCAACTTTTGTTGTAGTTCATTTTTGTTATGTGGGCTATCGGCGATATCTTGGTTCTTGAGTTTTATGGAAGATGGTGTTTTATCATCTTCAGGTTCATCTGAAAGCATCTCTTGGAGCATGCGTTCATGGTGCGAGATAACTGGATCCTTTTCCTCAAATGCCGACTTGGATGTTTTCTTAGGCACCATTTCTAATCGCGCCAAAGCGGCCATGACATTGCTAGCTCCGAAGTCTGTTTCTTCATTGATTCTAATAGCTGGGACTGATGAAATACCTTGTTTCATGAACTTATTGATGTTACTATCATCGATGACCTCAATGGCAATTACAAATCCTGCATCATTGAGAAATCTATATCTATCGTTTAAGTAATCCATGACACGGATATTAAGCTCTTCATGATCATCCGCATCTCTTAGATACACTATTACCTTTTCAAAGCGACCTTCCATTTTGCTTGTATGTGTTCAGTCTAAAATTGATCGCTCCCATATAGTATATACATTTAAGCCCCAAATATGTCCATCGTTAAAAATCTAATTTTGGAACAACATTCAATCTCCCTTAAGAATACACGATATTCCGCTCTCGAGAAGCTTATCCCTAAGGCAACTGATTATACATTGAGTTTCGAATTAGAAAACAGTTCATGTGAGTTTGCTAATGCTTTATATCGTACCGTCAAAGGCGAAATTCCAGTACGCTACATGACTGCGTCGATGGATGAAATATTTACCAATGACGATTGGATGGATAAGTTTATCATTCGAAGTCGGTTGGAGATGATACCTATTGAGCAAGATATCGATTTCAATGATACCTTTTCTCTGTGCGTTGAAAACAATACTGATGAGATACTCTATGTGATGTCCGATGATATCAAACAAAGAGGGGTAGCATCTAAGAAGATACTTCCATCGGTATTGATTGGTAGCTTAAACCCAAGGACTATGTTGTCTATCAATAACATTTCTATTGTTGAATCGCAAGGTTATATCAATGGTCGCTCCGCTATTGGTTGCGCTGGTTATGAAATCATTGGTGAAGATTTTAACAATTCAATCCTTAAGGCCAATCCTTCTCATTTCAAATTATCATTTAGAGTTCCTAAGACCATAGACCCAAAACAAATGGTGCTCGATGCTATTGAAAATATCTGCTCTAGGATCAGATCAATTGATCTAGAAAACTCGAGAGAAGAATATGGTATCTTCAAGCTTTTCATCCCAAATGAGTCTCATTCAATTGGCTTCCTAATGGACAAGTATATCTTCAAGCTAAACCCTAACATTGAGTATGTAGCTAAGAGAGATGAACATCCATCGAAGAGAGCTTGTACTATCGATATCAAACACCCACAAGCCAAACAACTTTGCGAAGGAGCCATCAAACATATCATCACCGAATATGAAGCTATCAAGAAAGCCTTCAAGTAAACATGATGAATCATATAAACGTACGTGCGTTTATATCTTTTTTTTAACTAAAAAAAAAGATGAATATATAGTTGCACAATGAGTGACTGTCCTGGCGCGTACCTACTATGTATTGGTATTGTTGTACATTTGTATATTCAATCAATGAATAGACAAGATCATGACCGAGATATTTTAACTAAGATAGATAGAATCTATCAAGACACCATTGCTTATGTAGAATCTCGTATCAAGGATACATGAAGCATCAATTAAAGATTTTTTTTCTTGTTCATTGTGAATAGCCAAGCATATGGAATATATCTGATAATATAAAACGCGCTATCTCATAGCTAATGATTTTCGGAATCTTTATTATCATTTCATGCGCTGCCATTGGTGGTATTTTGATTGTGGATGTATACAATATCCTCTACGGTAAGGCCGAATTATTTGATCAAAATCTTCATTCATTTGAAAGAGATATTTGTAATTTACGCGAAAGTATCCACAAGTTGTCTATCTCCATCAAGCAACTGAAAGATCAATTAATCAATCATAAATATGACGCCGATGAGGATATCTTATTAACCAAGATGAATATTCTATATGCAGAGTTGGCAAATCAAACCAGTGCATCTGAAAACAAAGTTGTTAATGTAAATCATCTCATGCTACTACAAAGACAACAAGAAGAATTCCAAACCAAGATAATCTTGGAGCTGGCAAATATCAAACTTATCTTAAGTAAATTCGATAACTCATCTGAAGGCCATTCAATGAAATGCCATGGTGGTAGCTTTGGGTGTTTCAGTGAAACATCTATCACATCACCGCTAGACTTGGGTAATCAGGATTATCAAATCAAGGATGGATCAAGCGATGACTCTGCAAACCAAATCAACTCAAATGAGACTGAATATGGATCTGATAAACTATAAGTAGCAAGCAGAACTTGGTCTTAGATAATTTTTTTTTACAAAAAAAAAGATAGCATATAGTTGCTATTAGATTTGCATATTAGCAAATCCAGAGTGCATGATAGTATCGGTAAGAGTATTGAAAATGATATCGATAATATCTTTGTACATACCTCGAGCATGCTTATTCAAGTAACATGCATGTGTGGTTGCGTTATCATTACGATCTTGTAAGTTAAACTGGTCAATTATTTCCACGTACAATGGCTGCATTAAATGATATTTCCATTTGATATAGTTACTTGTCCATGCAGAGTGAGCATCTTCAATCATAGCCATGTATGGCGGTTTGTTCTTAAGAGCATTCATGATATCACTCAACTGTACTTTAGATAAGATTGCAACTATGACAGATGCATAGGCATCGTATGCGAAATCATTTGGCTCAATGAAGAACTTATCCATACCATAGTTGGTGACCATCTTATCATGAATAGTCTCAATCCAATTGGATAAAGTCATTCCAAAGAAAACTTGACTGAAATCAAATGACTGCATATTAGTATATTATTATCGGTTTTCCGCAATTTTAAAAATGCCCCATGTGTATCTTGTCCAACCTGCTACTCTTGTAGGGACCAATCGTTACAAGGTTGGTATGACCTCAATGAATAATTTGAATAGAGTAAAGTCTTATGGCCAGGGAACGCGATACCTTTGTATCTTCGAACGAGAGGATGCTGCTCAAATGGAAAAGAAATTACTTCAGATCTTTAGAGATAAGTTTAAACTAATCGCTGGAAAGGAATACTTTGTAGTCGATATCCCGGAAGCGGAGATGGTAACTCTATTTGTAAATATTGTTATGAGTACTTATACGGAAGCTAGCTACGAGACAAATGAATGTCAATCAAAAAAAGACGAAGAAGATATCATATCAGTGACCGATGAATCTACCACAAGTGACGATAATGAGAGTGACTATGAATTGGATACAATAATGGTCCCTTCATTTGCGGCTTTTAAATTCAATGGCTCTCATTAGTCTAATGATAGATGCTATCAGCGAAATCGCTGATATATGTATCAGTGAGCATTCTGAGAGTGAATCTAATATGGACACTTGTTCAATGATCGCCGGATAGTAGCAAGTAAAAAATTGATTTTTTTGTAAATGAATATACGGTAGCTACTGTCGGAATTGTGAATTGAATCATGGAGAAAGTTATGGAAGTTTTAATCAAACCAGCAATTGAATATACAATTCAAATATACAATTCTGAAGAACTAACAGTTGGGCGGATGTTTTGGATGACTATTATTGCGATATTCATCAATACTTTTATCTCTTGGAAGCTAATATCATATTATTCTTATATCCATGAGATGAAGTTGCAATCAGTGATTGATGCTTTAGCAGCTGAGAGTAAGCTTCGTGATGAGCAACATCAATCTTTGCTTGCAGTAATAGCAGCTGAGCGTAAGTTTCGTGATGAACAATTTGCCGCTGAGTGTAAGCTTCGTGATGAGCAACATCAAACTTTGCTTGCAGTAATGGCAGCTGAGAGTAAGCTTCGTGATGAGCAACACCAGTCTTTGAAGACATTAATTGAGATGCAAAACCATCGCATTACTAACTTGTACAATATTGGTATGCAAGCTCAGTGCAACGGCATTGGCTCTGGTCCAATCGCGTAATTGGATTGACTACCCAAGATAGCTGATCTTTGGCTAATCTTTTTTTTATTTATAAAATTGCGCTGAATCATAGTAAATATAGAATTGGAAATTGATATGGATATTGAGCAATACGACATGGATATTGAGCAATATGATGTAAGTCCGCTACAGGAGAATGATATGGGTATTGACCAATGTACATTGTGTGGATCATATAGTATGTTAATCAGTGACCTTACTGAGCGAGGTTTCTCCCTATCTGGCAGAATAATGATTTACAAACGGCAATCTAAAAATTATGCTAAGAAGTGTTGTTGGTTGAACTATGTAATTGGTGGGTTACGAAATGATTTGGTTTCGAATGGAGTATACTTGCGCTTATTGGAAAAGCTTAAAACTCTACCTTCAAAGGTACTAATTGATGAACAAGGTAAGCATTGGGATGTGTATGAGTTGAAATGCAAATACAAGATTGATAAAACTATTACTACCGCTTCTAAGCAATTCAGCAAAATAGAGCGTTCATCGATAACCCTTGTTTATCCATTGAGTAGCTATAACATTTATACTCCTTGCGAGTATAAGAGACTGTCTGCCAAGAAAAAAAATGAATCAATATATGTGCCAAGCGCTGATGCGATCAATGATATTGATATGTTGAATAACAAGTTCAATGGTTATATTTACTTATTAAAAGACCGTACCGCCATGGTTACTAATGCTAACATATACAAGGTAGGTAAAACAACTCAGCTTAACTTTAATCGTTTCAAGGGTTATCCTATTGGGTACAAAATATTTCTACATAGAATTTGCCCCAACTGTCATGAAGCCGAAAAAAAGATACTTGCCTTGTTCCGATCCAAGTACATCATTCGTAAAGACTTTGGCTCAGAAACATTCGAAGGCGACTTGGATTCTATGATCGCAGATATTAACCATATCATTAGTTCGATGTCTATTGATTCTGTGTGAGTAGATATTTGCTATATTCTGATAAAAGCCTTTTGATAAGTTTCTGTACCTTTTTTTTCTCTTCATTGGAGTACCCATTCCAAATGGTTCTGAGCATAGAGATAACTCTCTGAAGAGTATTAGTATCGAAGCCTTCGGCTTGCGCGGCTGCTGTGGCGTTACTATCATTTTCCCATTGCTTGTTGATGAGTTCATCCCACCGTCCTTCTGAGATATAATCTCTGAATTGGAAGATCTCTTTCCCAGTCTCAGTTAGCAAGATAGTTCTATCAGTGGTAACTGCTGCTGTGTATTTTCGTTTGATACTATCCATGACACCGTCTTGAGGGAGTTCATCGGCGATGATATCGATGAGTTCTTTAAGAGTCTTATTATATGTCTTGAAGCAGTCGCCCATTCGTGAAGCTTTCACTTGATAGAATATACGTGAATATTGATATATTCTGAAGCTAAAACTTAGGAATGACTAAGGGTCGCAAGCAGTTCAAGGTAATCAAGCAAGTACCTGAAGGTATTGATGAGCGTGAGATGATGCATATCTTCCAACAACTTGCAGGAGATCCTTCTAAGTTAGACCCCGAAATCGTGCAAGATAAATACAACCGTCTTCATGAGAGCCTCTCTCGTTGTAACAAACTTATGCGTAAGTTCAAGGTTGCGATCTTGGACCGTTTGATTACAAAGATTGGTCATGACGTTTATTTCGATCAGGAAGTAGCTAATCTGGTTAGATTCTTAGATAATGCCGAAGCATACCTTGATGAGAAGATCACTCCTGAGAATATGATTCCTATTTACCAAGCCATGAAAGAGAGTTTTGTAGTAGAAGAATATCTTAAGGTATGTAAGGCTTTACGCCAAGGCGATTCATGTTTGAAGGATCGTACTAACTTGCAAGACTCTTTTATCCGCAAGGCTATTGGAGATGAACTAGTCTTGTTTGACTTTTGTAAGATCAACTTCAAGCATCTATTTAGTCATATCTTGGAAGAAAACTTATCAAGTCGTGAAGAAGTTGCTGGGAGTAAGACTTACATCTTACTAACACTCAACATGCTATACATCACCACTCAAGATATCTATAATCTTGTATCAAGCCCAGATGTAGATATTGATAAGCTATCCGAGATTATCATTCAAGCAATCAAAGCTGCTCGTAAGCAGATCCCACGTTGCGATAAAGCTTTCCGAATGATTGAGGAAAGTGTTGACATGCTCAAGAGTGGTATGAATGGTTATTATAAAAACTTTGTGGCAACAGGTAACCCAACTGTAATCTTTGAAAACTTCATCAATGATCTGTCCGGAGATCTGCATATTGATACCAAAACAATGGGTCAGTTCAAGCGTATCATCTTCTTCTTCCGAAAGAAATCTGAGGGCATGCCTAAGCAGAACTCAGAGCAACTGAATGGGGTGTTTAGTATGTTGGATAAGATTATGTCACAGATTGATAAAGACGATATGAAGAAACCTGCTGCTACATCTAATAGCGATGACGATGCCGATATCGAAACGGTCCATGCCGATGAATAAGCATGGTTAGATGGTTACTTTAATATTGATTTTTTTATGTATCAATATATCAAAGCAACATGCTTGGCAACACTAATTTTTCCCCTGAAGACATTAATAAGATACCAATTATTTTAATTCAAGCTATCAAATCAGCTCGCGAACATATCCAAGATTGCGACAAAGCCTTTCAATTGATTGAAGATACTATTGATGCATTAAAAGACAATGTGAATGATTACTATAATATCTTTATGGAAACTGGTGATACTGCAATGATTTTTGATAAATTTGTTAATGATTTACCGGAAGATTTTGACATCGATGCCACCACGATGGAACAGTTCAAGCGTATTATTCTATTCTTTCGAAGCAAATATAATGACACATCTGATAATGTAATCCAAATATGCGATATATTAGATAATATCATTACGCAGCTAGAAGATGACAATGATACCAATCAATAAATGCGAATATGGTCCTGATAAAATTGATTTTTTTTTATGTTAATACCTCAAGCAAATATGATTGACTTCGGCAAGATATTGAACAAACAAGCTAAACTGGCATCTAAGATGTCTAAGATTAGTATCTTAAATGATGGTACTACTAATATAATAACAATTCCAGGTAAAGGTGCAACCATGAAATATGTCAAACTAATTGAAGGATTTAACTTTACCCCACGTCGTATGGCTTTTGGGTTATTTGCTGGTGCAGTGATGTTTGCTACAGCAAATTATCAAATC
>JACCEC012398211.1_pt1 | contig 20305 bp, 13 predicted proteins | sample 7450121 | NCBI WGS metagenome assembly JACCEC01 (sample SAMN15323455, study PRJNA562643) | freshwater metagenome | isolation source: river surface water | place: USA:Blue River Watershed | collected 2017-08-18 | reverse complement strand
TGGGGCTGGGGCTGGGGCTGGTGTGGTGTGTGGTCCGCCCCCCATCCTCTATTGCGCCAAATGCGCCGAGAGATCCAAATACATCATACCATCCCGAGAGATTTTACCCATAAAGCGCAAACCTGAACTCCTTCAAAAGAAGAAATTAGGCGAATTGATGGATATTAAGGCAAATCTCTCGGCGCATCTCGGAGGAGGAGAATCCGCCGACGCGAAGAACCTTAAACTACGGAAGTCCGACCTCGTCCAAGAAATCACCACGATCCTTGCGAGAGATTATCTCGAGCCATTTGACGAGACCAAGTATGCAAGTTATATTGCTGGGGCAGTCGCGCCATCCGCCAAGCCCAAGAAGGCGAATTATACTTATGCCCACGATCTGGATTTAATCACCTACGGGCGCAATATGATGAAGCATCTGGATGCGATTTTGTTCACGGACCCAGCGACCGCGGCGGTCGTTGCCCCGATTGATATGATGATTATTGAAAATCAAATCAGTACACTCGCCTCTCGGATGAAGACGCTACAAGGAATGATTACGCAGTATTTTATAATGAAACATATCCCACAGATTGAATTTATATCGGCATCGTGTAAGTTGAAATTATTCACGGATGCGAATTCGGAAGACGGCGGAGTTGACGCATCCACCTATGCTGACCGGAAGAAGTCCGGTATTCTCGTATGCCGTTCTCTTGGTGAAATCTCTCGTAAACACCATTCGGATTATGTAAAATGGATGCCTGTATTTGAAAATCATAAAAAGAAGGACGATCTCGCAGACTGTTTTTTACAAGGATTATGGCGGGTCCATAGTGCGGTATGAATCAAATAATAAAGTATTGTTTGTATTCATATAAACGGCCATATCATTTATTTTAGTATAAAGATTGCTATTGTATTTGTATTATATACCATTTCATAAACCACGATGGCAGAAGAAATTGATTTAGGTGCATTGGATACAATGCCGACATTTACGATTGGCGGCGGTCGCTCATCGGGCGGCGGTAGCGGCGGGAATTTTGGTGGAGGAATTGAACTTTTGATGAATAATAAATTCAAGGACAGCGACCGTAAGAGCGGTGGTGGAGGTAGCGGTGATATTGATTTAAGTGAATTGACTGCACTTGAAAACGAACTCAATGATTTGAGTAATGTACCGAGACGAAACAGTGGCGGTGGTGACGGCGGTGGCAGTGGCGGCGGTGGCGGCGGCAGTGGTGGCGGTTTTTTGAGTGGAGTATTTAATCTCGGCAAGTCTGACAACGAGAATGGCGATGGTGACGGCATACATTTAGGACAATCAACGTCAAATACTGACGCGGACAATCGTACATGGGACGGATATGGCAAATTCAATAACATTCCAATGGACCCCGACGCGAATATAGACCCAACCCCCCAATTATCCAAGGAAGAAATGTTGAAAGAGAAATTTAAACTACTTCGGAAGTTGGAGGAATTGGAGCAGAAAGGGGTCCAGTTATCAAAACGGTATTCAATGGATTCATCTTATGCGGAGATGAAGGGCGAGTATGATACACAAATTGAAGAACGAGAGCGACATAATAGCGTGAAATTCCAGGGCAAAATGCTTCTCGCGTGTATTACCGGATTAGAGTTCTTAAACAATAAGTTTGACCCATTTGACTTGAAATTGGAAGGATGGTCGGAACAAGTTAATGAAAATATCGGCGAATATGATGAAATCTTCGGCGAGCTTCACGAGAAATATAAGTCCAAGGCCAAGATGTCGCCAGAATTGAAACTATTATTTCAGCTCGGAGGAAGCGCGATTATGCTTCATATGACAAATACGATGTTTAAGTCGGCGTTGCCTGGAATGGATGATATTATGCGCCAGAACCCCGAGTTGATGCAGCAGTTCACACAGGCAGCGGTGTCGTCAATGTCAAATAATCTCGGCGGTGGCGGTGGCGGTGGCGGTGGCGGCGGTGGCGGCGGTGGCCGTGGGTCCGGTTTTGGGAATTTTATGAATGATATTATTGGTGGTGGTAATGGCGGGAATCGTAATGAACCCCCCCCTTATCAGCAACAACGCCCTCCTCCCCCACCCATTGCAACCAAAGGTCCACTTGCACCTCCTCCACCGGTCCGTCCAGGTGCAACAGCAATGCCGATGCCGATGCCGATGCCGATGCAATCCATGTCCGAGCAACAGAAATCGCGCCGCCCCGAAATGCGTGGCCCATCCACTGATGTATCAGATATGATGTCGCGCCTGAAGACCAAAACGATTAATATTCAGCCAGGCAGTGGCAGTGGCAGTGGCAGTGGCAGTGGCAGTAGCATCGGGCAACCAGACCAGGGAAATGCGACGCTTCAGAATATTCTCTCGGGGATGACGGGTGGCGGCGGCGGCAACGGCAACGGCAACGATGATATTTCATTTGAACCCACCGTTATTAATGTATCCAGTCTAGGTGACATCCCTCAAGATTCGGCGCCACATAAATCAAAGCGAAGACCGAGATCCGAGAAAAATACAGTTAGTATGGACCTTTAATCGGTAAACGAATATAAACATTATATTATTATAAAGAATAAATACCGCCCACATCACACGACAATGTCATCTTCGTCCTCGTCCAGCAACCAATTCAAGCCTATATGTACCCAAAATGATATGAGACTGGGTAAAAACCCCGAAATGAAACTGTTTACACTAGAATATACTTATAATAATCCACATTTCAATATCCTCTCGCTGATTAATGTAAATATCCACAAACTACTCCACGAAATGAATAAAGACATTATTGACGACATTGAGATTCACCCAGACCCAAATGACCCGTCCGAACATAATATTCTTTATAAGTTCCGAGACATTGGCGGAGATTTAGGCGGGTTAAAAAGATACATGTATGTCTCCACGAAAATCGCAAAGAGATATGCGAGTAATGGCAATACCGAGATTATTTTTACAAGCAAAAGTGTTCCCTACGAATATCATACCGAGCTTACCCAAGAAAAATATAAACTTCTTGAATACCCGCTGTATATTCAGAAGTTTATCTATCGTGAAGATCAAGACCGGAGTATTCAGGTGCTTCATATGTTTAAATTAAAACCAGACGCCGAGTCCGAACTCACCGTCACAATGGAAAACGCAATTGGCATTCTTATCAAAAAAATGTATTTGCGATTGAAGATTGCAATTGAAAGCCTCCGGTCATAATCCGTGATATTATTATTCCTTTAGCGTAATATGTATTAGAATTATATATATTATACACGTATACACGTATACACGTCAGTAATGGATGAATTATTAAACGAGTATATTCAACAAGAAAAAGAGACCCCCTCGTCACCACGACCACATTCGTCAACTCAGGACAAACATCCCGAATATGACGACGACTATATTGAACGAACAAAAGAATACTACTACAAAATGTCGTGCAGCGACTTCTTCCGCGCATTATGGTTTACATTGTCGTCTTGTTATATAGGCATATCCGAGTACACGAAATACTGTTTAGGATGGAAGACACGCAATAATGCGATTATTGATGTCAGCAAACGACTTGCAGTAAAGAATATGATGTATGTCAAGGTATTCCAAGCCTTCGCCACCAACCGCAATATCGTCTCCCCCGAACTCAACGAATTCTTCAGCGAATTCACTGATAGCGTGAAATACGGAACGGATGAATATGACATAAAAGAACTTAAAGAGCTTGAGAATCGGTCGCGTGAATGTTGGCCGTATCAACAACTACGAATTGTAAATGAATACACGCCGATAAAATCGGGACTGATGTCGTTGATATTTAAGGGGTATATCGGCGACGGCGACGGCACACCGATTGTAGTGAAATACCTTCGTAAAAATATCAGTAAAAACTTCAATTCATCAATGAATAATCTCGTCGTATTCGCAAAACTGACCAAATATTTTCCGTACCTGCGAACGTTGAATATAGAGAATCTCATTCTTCAAAACATCGTCTCTATGAATGACCAGGTGTGTTTTCGCAAAGAATTGGCGAATATAAAAACATACTATAACAGCTGGAAAGATTACGCATATGTTAAAATACCAATGCCTTATTCGGATTATACCGAGAATATCAACCCAGATGTCGTTGTAATGGAGTATATTGACGGAATCAAAATAACCGAAATCGCACCGGAAGATACGAACGAATTCGGGAAAGTGCTTGCGTCATTTAATGCAAAGGCTGCATTCTGTACGTCTATTTATCACGGCGACCTACATCCCGGAAATATATTGTTTATCAGAACACAGCATCCGAATACACCGACACATAAAATCGGCATTCTTGATTTCGGTATTATAGGGTACTTATCCCGCAACGACCAAGAAGTTCTCTTTAAAACAATGAAATATACGTATCAGCGAAAATATAATAAAATCATAGACATTATTATGAGCTATGATATATCGGAGTGTATTCATAATAATGGAGAGGCGGATCTTTCGTCGGTAGTTCCGGAGAGAAATAGTGCGCGATACAATGCACTGCGCCAGGAACTGATACGCGTTCTTGTTGCTTATACAACTCCCGAAATTAAACTCCTTGGCGTTGCTGAACTCTATGAAATCAACTATATCTTGAACAATTATGGAATGAGATTTAAACGGTCATTATATCGTCTTTTTATTACTGTCGCAATTATGGATTCAATCGGAACACGCCTTGGAGGGGAAATGAGCTATATGCAACATATGACCGATATTGTGATGGATATGTTCAATATCAAGATTGACGATCCTGGTTCAGATTCGGAGTAGAATAAATAAAAATCAATATTAAACCATTCTGTGTAATATTGTTTACAAGATGAAAATCGGAATTATCGGAAACGGCTTTGTTGGCCGTGCGACCCAAATCTTCGCCAAGAACTATTTTGCAAGAGACGACGATCACGACACGAATACAGAGAGATATGAAATACTTCCAGATACAGCCACCACTCCAGCAAAGCCAACGTCAGAGAAGATAACTATGACAACGCAAAACGGCGAGAAAATAACACTTCCATTTTTCAAACGGTTCTTTTTCAAACCAATTACGGTATATATTTATGATATACGCCCTGAAGCGTGTCAACCGCCGGGTATCACACTAGAAGATCTTGACCGAGAATGTGATCTCCTTTTCTTTTGTCTTCCAACACCACGGGGTCACGATGGTTCGTGTCATACCCGGATATTAGAAGATACGATTGCCCGGTGTAATCATCCATTCAAAATTATTCGTAGCACAATTCCCGTGGGGTTCGCGGCAAAACACGGGTGCTATTTTATGCCGGAGTTTCTTACCGAAGCAAAGTGGGAAAATGACTTTCGTAGCACGAAAGAGTGGGTGGTTGGAATACCGACGAATTCATGCGCGACAATGACCGCGACAATGACCTCTGAATCCGCAAACACATCAGTAATGGCTGTATCTGAATTGCGGCACGAAGAATGTAAGAAACGCATCACCAAACTCATCAAACGCAGTTATAAAAATAGCGCAATTGATTCATCCAGAATCATATTTTGCGATACAAACGAAGCAGAAATGCTTAAACTGATGAAGAACTGCTTTCTTTCGGCGAAGGTGTCCCTGATGAACGAATTCTATGATTTTTGCCGTGCAACCAATACGGATTATAATACTGTCGCAGACCTGGCAAAAAAAGACCAACGGATGGGAACGTCGCATTTCCAGGTCCCGGGGCCGGATGGACGACGCGGATTCGGTGGGACGTGTTTCCCAAAAGATACGCACAGTTTATACTGCCAGATGAACGCACACGGGATCACACCGCATATCTACCCCGCAATCCTCGCGCGGAATGATACCGTTGACCGCCCAGAACGCGAGTGGTCACGTGACGTATGGCGCACCACGATTCCGCTTCCGATACCAGCGTCAAAAGTCGTGGTGGTATTCACGGACACGGGGGCGTCACCGTCCACGTCATTGTATCTCACGGATGTGATCCGCGACAACCTCGCGAAGAATAATGTCGTCATTCAGGTCGCCCGCGGGGGCGGTAGCAGTGTGTCTCAAACGATACACAAGAACCACATCGTCCACTCCCGCGCGAATACCAGCGCGCCACTGTTCTTTCCGCGCGTGGATGAATGCTATTACACACCTCAAATGGGCGCAGACTCTTATACGACAATGCGCGAGGTGATGCGGGTCATTGATTTGTGGAATAGCCACGAACAAATGACACTGTATGTTATTAAACAGAGGCGCGCGGACACCTGCGACGACGACGGCGACAGTGAGAGCGGAACAGAAGGGTTTGACAGCGAATGCGAATGCACCGGCGCCGGCGCCGAAAATGAGATTCGCGAGGTAGACTATGCCAAAGTCATTGAAGATTATTACCAGACGAACTATGGACACGCACGCGACGATAAACGACGACTGGTGATTATGTTCTAATGCTCGCGCGTCGTTGTCGTCGTGTGCGTTTTTGAGAGGAAGACGAGTTATCACGATGATGCCGGCGGGTCGCGGGGGCGGGGGCGAGAACGGACGAAGGAACGGAGCGGTGGTGCTTGCGGGTGGTGCGCTTGCCACCAACACCAACTTTAGTTTCATCTTTGCGGGGTGATGTTCGTAAACGCCGTGTAAAAGGCATATCGCGTATACCTTTGGCAGTTGTAGGAGATAACGGTCGTAGCGGCGGTTTTGGGTAAGTCGGTAATTTACCCCCATCCACCGTTTCATTTGCGACTGCGTGTTCTCGGCTTGTAGCAAATGATGGAATAATTTGTTTTGTATCACGAGAATCTCTTGCTGATTGTATCTTGGACTCCGCCGCCGACGACGACGATGACGATGACGATGGTAATTTAAGTGGTGGTACTACTACTCGGCGAAATAACGGCGAATTGGATGCCGGAGGACGAATCTCCGATTCCGATTCCGAATCCGAATTTGATTCCGAATCTAATTCTGAAGGTCCTGGATATGGTTCATTCGGAGGCGCGGGTGACCACGCAAGAGGAGGAGGCGTGCCACGCTTCGCAGGCATTACACGTCGCGTGGTTGGTTTAACCGACAGAGGTTTCTCGCGTTTACCTTTTTCACCGTTGTTACACAGAAATATCTGTATATCCTTTATTAATGGGGCTAATGTTGCATCTGTTTTAATGTCGGAATCTATCAGTTTTTTCACGCCCGATTTATAATTTAACGAAGATGCGGATAAAGGTATAAATAGATTTTTCAATGTAGTTGAGTCCAACGACTCCATCCATCCAATAAATGTATGATACATGTGTTCTATGAATTCGGCAAGGAGCACACTATATCCGGGTCCGGATTTATTTTGCGGTTGCGATTGACGCGCATAATACAAATGAAATGCGATTAAAAACGTCCAATTCAACATAAAACGATATTTTTGCTGGCCTTTCATTGACACTTGGGTTTCCAAGAATAGCGAATAAGTACCATCATCGTTACCAGATGAATTATAACATTTTGACAGCTCCATAAAAAGGATATTAAATAATTCATTCTTCGTTGGGCCGAGCCAAGTTAAATCAGACCGTCTTTTGGTGATACCAGACTGTGTCGCACTGAGTAGCTGTGAAGTATCTGTTATATCGGAGAAGACGCTTCGTAATACAGAAATAGATCCAGAACTATATTCCATAAACTGCCATAATCTTGAATACATTTCTCTATATGTTTTACCATTTTGAGTTCCTCTAACGTGACTATTGTCTAAAAAAATCATTAATTTCTCAATTGTCGTTTTATGCGACGCTTTTTGTCCAAGGTTTTCAAAAAAAGGCGTATCATCAGTGCTATAAATTAATTCATCCGGTTTGACTTTCGTCATTTCATTGTCTATATCTTGTGGAATCGCAATGATTTTTGACGACGCGTGTTCTTCTATTTTTTTTAAAAAATCCGGACTTAGGACATCACTTGGTGATTTAAACGACAAGAAAAGGTTTTGTATTTCCGGGGTTATTTCCGAGATTTTGATTATTTTTGCAACTTTAGGTGGCGGTGCCCCACCACGTTGACCTCTTCTTCTTCTTCTACTACTTCCACCTTTCTTATCTGAAAGACCCATTTCTCCCACGGACGCAGCAGATTTATCATCTTCGTATACAAATATTTCCAATACAGTAGGGTCAATAGTGTCTTCCGCAATATCAACTGTTCCTGCTGTTGCTGCTTCAACACGAGAACCCGATTTTGTTTGTTTAGTCTGTTGAGTTGGCGTAGGTATGAAAATAGAATACCTGCGTCCTGGATTTCGTTTCGGTTCTATTGGAGCTGACGTAGAGTCGGCCGCCTCCTTGTCATCAAGGGATAGTCGATTGCTCCGTGGTGGCAATTCAGTTGGCCGTGGTCCCGTCGGCGGGACTGGTTTCCGTTCCGCACTCAATTCCGCGGCCCGCGCCTGTTGAATTCCATTAAGACGGTCATACTCGCGTTTGGCTGCGTTTAGTGTGTCTATACGGGCCTGAATTGGGGCTATATCTATAATTTCCGCGGACTTTTCTTGTAAATATCGTAGTTTTTTTTCCAGGTCACTCGCTTGTAGTTCTGTTTCAAGTGATGATATACTTGTGTTCAGATTTGTTATTGCTATTCCGAACCGTAGATTCTTATTTGATTTGTCAAACATAGATGATAATTTATCATCAAACGCAGCGTCCATTGCATCGTGTGCATTTGTAATATTATCTTGAATCGTCTTTTCTTTCGCTTTAAATTCATCTGAATCAAGTATATTCATTATTTTCTGATATTCCTCGGTTATTTGCTGTTTTTCTTGAAACGTGGCCATATCCACCGCAATCATCTGGTCAATCTGGTCCTTTCTTGTACCAAAATCCGACGACGTCTTCTTTGCGATTTTGGCTGCGAGATCGGTGGCGCGTCCCTTGATTTCACCGAGAGAATTATCCTGATTTGGGTTCTTTTTATCCACGCCCAATGCGTCAGTGATTTGGTCCGCCGTAACATTCGCACCACCAGCAACGGCTTCAAGCGCTTGAATTCTCGCACGTAAACCATCTGTAACCTTGCTTTTTGCTTGGTCAAACTCGCGTTTCAAGATATCAGAATTACTGGTATATGAATTAGCATCGTTCACGGTATCTTTCTTAAAATCAGTAATCACCCCCTTCGTATCCTGCGAGATGGCGTTGTCCAATAATAGAGCATCGGAATAACCGGCGCCGAGCGTTCTAATCGTATTCGCACTGGACTGTATCTGACCGGTGATATCATTTATGTTGTTCTCATTGATGCTGGAAAGTTGAGTCTGTAATGTCGTGATGTATTCTTGTAACGCGTTCTTCGCATCCTGTAGTGCGGCAGCCTGGTCCGCTGCGGTTTTTGCGGCGGTAGCATCAGCCACGGCTTTTTCCGCCTCTGCTTGCGCTATTTCGGTGGTTATACGATCCAGCAATTGCTGAAGTTCACCATTGTTAATATGAATACGATTTTGCGTAGTTTCACGTCTTTGATTGAATTCGCCGACATCACGCCGGTAATTCTCCAGTGTCGTCACCGCATCAACGAGAGTAATAAGCGCGACCGCTGTTTGTTGCTGTCGTGTCAGTAAATCACGGCGTGTGATTGTTAATTCATTAATAGAAGTCTCGTATGTTCTATGTTTCGTTTCTAATCTGGCACGGTCTGCTATATGCTTCGCTTTATTCGGTATTGTTAATGTCACAGTCGCCGACATTTTCTACTTATATTTACAAACGATATAAATATAAGAAATTTATACGACGCGTCACGCGCGACCTAAATGGATCGGATCGGATCGCTAATTGACCGATGCGAGTAATTCCTCTATTTGACCTAGCAATCCTTGTCCCTCGTCTATCCCATCGGGTAGTTCTGATACGGCCAACTCGGTAATTTGAGTTCTAATGTTGTCCAGGACTTCTTGTTGTTTCGTATCAAATAACTCACGATACTGACCCACGAGAACATCATCCACGAGAGACTTTACACGGACGCTATCTTCTTTGGTGTCTTGATACGTCTTTGCGATTTTAACGCATTTGTCTTTTAACTCGGAGAATTTGGTTGAATTGGCAGGATCTGTAGTATCATTAGTTATACTGTCTATTATCTCTTGTGCATCTCCTTTAAGCGGGTCGAGCAAAGGATCCATCCGGGGCGCCATCTCTGCTAGTGTGAATCCTATTTCGTTAAACGACGCGCGCACACCACTGACATCAATATTGGGCTGACAAACCGCGGCAGCACTCTCCAATTGTTGTAATTCAGCCTCATCAATTTGTTTCCCTGCACCGACGATATCCTCCTTATATTGGGCGGTCTCGGTGTTATACTCATCTATTTTAGGTTGAATTCCTGTGAACAGCGCGTTTACTACATCCTGTGCGACCTCTTTGAATTTCGCGGTGTTTGCTTGTGTGTCAATCATAAAATCGGGGATGGCGGCCGGTAGCGATGCTTGGTCTATTATATCACGAAACGCATCTACTGCTTCAGTGAGATGTTGCGTATACTCGGCGGCTGCTGCCGATGCCGATGCCGCCGATGCCGCCGCTACTGCCGATGCCGATGCCGCCGCTACTGCCGATGCCGATGCCGCTACTGCTGCTGCCGCTACCGCTGCTGCCGCTACCGCTGCTTCTACTTCTCGTATCTTATTAGGTATTTCGTGGTCGTGTAAATTTTGTAGTTGCTGTTTCTGTTGCGTTAGTCTAACCAATACCCTATTCGTTAAAAAGTCAGAGAGTTTTTGAAGTTTGGTAGTATCCACTGCGGTCATTGTGGTGGTGGCGGCGTGTGCAGCCGCAATTGCTTCTGTGGTGTCTGCGACGGCTTTTGCAGTGGCAACAAGAGAGTTACTTATATCCTGGCGTAGTCTGTTTAATTCGGCAACCGTCGTCGGCAGTGGTGATGCTCGAGTAATTACACCATCCGTATCTTGGATCTGTCTCAATGATATCCGAGAAGCTTGTGTTGCCGCATCAAGAGCCGCTTTCGTTAATTCTTTAAGCGCAGTGATTGCTTCATTCTTATTGGTTTCCGTGTCAGTCATCGCCTTTTCGGCATCCTGTTTTAACTGCAGTACTTGAGCCAGAGTAGTCGCGGTAGCAGTCTTATCCGACGCGGATTTGCTTGCTGCGGCGGCTGCGGCTGCTGCGGCGGCTGCTGCGGCTGCGGCGACGGCACTGGCAACAACCGCGATGTTTGCATTGAGATTAGGGCGAGCTGCCAAGTATGCTTGCGCCTGGTCTGATGCTGTCTGCGCGTTCGCTGCGGCCAGCGCTGCCGCAGCCGTAGCCGCTACAGCCGCTGCCACCGATCCGGTCGTTGCAGCCGCCACTGCTGCCGCTTGCTGGGCCGCTTGCACGCCTGCTTGATACGCCGCCAATGCCACCGCCGATGGTGGGGGCGGAGGTAACGGTGGGGGTATCATCGCGGGCGGAGGCGGTGGAGGCGCATTTTGTAGGAATTTGTCAACCTTCTGCTCCAAATCAATCCCGATACTCTTGAACGTTTTTTTAAACGAATCATTTAAATCATTACCCGCATTTAAAATCGCATCCTTACCTGTCGCACACGATTCTTTTGTTGGTATAATCTTGCCCTTGATTTTATCTAATGCGGTTGTCATTGCGCCGCTAAGATTGGACCCATTTTCAATAACGTTATCAGAAACAATATCCGTAGAACCCGCCGGACCCGATACGACTACCCCACTAAACGACGGATTGTCCAACATAGCATCCGTTGCATCCTTTACATTCTCTTTATCCAGCATTCGGGGGCGAGGTTCTGTCGCGATAATAAAGATAAGAAATGCCGGGGGGTCCGTGTTTTTTTCTTTATATACGATCGGTTGAACCTCCGTCGTCCACGCTTTATTCAGTATACACTGTATACGAGTCGTCGTGGCGGTGCCACCACCACCACCACCCGCCACCGGGTCCTTCATCAACATTCGTTCAAATATTTTAAACGCGCGACCAGATATAATTTTATTTCTATCCAACTGAAATACGATCCATTTGGATGATTCATCAGTCTCCCCTTTCATTTGTAAATCGGGCGAATACCATATATTGCGCGGTTTCGCAAAAAGCATATTCACCACCTGAATCGTGTTTAATTCTATTAATTTGGAAAGCATTTCAGCCATTTTGGGCACGTCGTCCGCCACGGCACCGGTCATTCCAAGCGACGCATTCAATTTCTTATTCATTTTATTCGCGGTATATATAACTTTCGCGGCAGTTCCATCACGGTTCTTCGCCGGGTCTATTTTTTCGCGCCACTTCTCTTTATATAGGTCCGGGTCGACAAACCCAGTATACAACGGATCCGCGCCCGGCTTTATATAATACCCTGCGCGGTCGGGGATAATCGTATCAATCGGTATTTCGCCGGTTTTCGCGATGAGATCGCATATGTGCTTCAGTTTGCTTTCTTTCACCCCGATTTCTATACGCAGGTTGCGTAGGTCGGGGTTTTCGGGCCCGATTTGTTCCTTCATTTTTTTTATGAAGTTGATATGCTTATCTGAATAATATTTCGTAATACGAAGCAGGGTCCAGAAAAGAATATCAATTCCAAATGAAAATGTGGGGACCGTTTTCGGATTATCACCTACTATACTTGAATGCGAGTCTATCTCAGGGTTCATCAATTTGGAGTCTTCGTAAAATGTGTTAAAAAACTCCGCAATCTCCGCCATTCCATTGGCTTTTTTCGCCTGTATGTAATTATAAAAAATCAGCATTGATGCGAAATGTTTGCCCTTTAATTCCCGGATTTTTGATTTGATTTCTTCGGTTCTTGAATCAAGGGTATCTTTAGTCACTGACGAAATCGTTGTTATTTGAGGAGATAGACCCCTTATTAGTTCGTTTATTTTGTTAGTTTGCGTGGTTTTAAGCGTTTGTGTTGGAGGAGGCACCCGGTTCTCTTGTGTTTTTCGTACACCAATTTCGGTATTAATATCTTCAAGCTTCTTTATTATCTCCTCATCCTTCATAAACTGTGCCTGTTTCCTCGCATCTTCACCCACCAACCCTTGCAAATCACGAATAAGTCCATATAAATCTTCTGGATTAACATCAGCGTAATTTACTTCAAATGCGTTATTTACAAAATTCGCATTCGCGACATCGCCCCCCCCGCGAATCAACCAAAAGATATACTGGATTATTTTATAATTAGGGATGAAGTTTGAGAATCCACCTTTTCTCCCTGGCCCCAACATATATTTCGTAAATATGTCGTTCGCCGTCTTTAATTTCTCATCTCGTTCAATCCCTTGTATGAGTTGGGTATATTCGTCGTAAAGTGTTTCTAACAGTTTGATTTTGGAGTTGATTGGAGTACCCCCAAACGTCTTCATTTCCTGCGATATAGTATGTAATCTCTCAAAGGCGCGTAATAAATAATTCCTCGTATTGACATCAAATGTATACGACGGAAAATCTCGTTGGCGTTCTGTAACATAATCCAACGGCTCTGTTTTTCGTTTGTCAATTTCGGCGTATAATCTTTCAAACAGCTTATTATACGTATCAAGAGTAGTTGACGCCCTCGCGATATCCGGGACCTCAATATTGTCGGTATATTTCGCCTTTAAAGCGGTATATTTCCCGCTGATTTCATCTATGATGGTTACTAATCCGCCCGCACCCGCACCCGCACCGGCACCGGCACCGGCACCGGCACCCGCAATTATGTCATCAAAATCCATTTTTAATGTCAATAAGTCGTCCGGCTCTAATTTAATATTCTGGATGAAAAAGGAACTTGCGTTATCATAAAACGACCATTCCGCATATTTGTTATGCCAGTTATCTATTTGATTTTGGATACGTTCCTTCGCAAGTTTATCTAGGTCACTACCAGACGATGTCCCGGGTCTACTTCTACTGGCGGCTGCGCTGGCGCCCGCACCCACCGGTTTCCCCGCAATCGTATGTTTATAAAACAAACTATTATTGTTATTTCCGTAAGCATTTATTACCGAATTTATTAGGTCTTGTACTTCTTTATCGCCCCCTTTTGTAGCGAAATATTGTTTTATTTTGTCGTAGTTGATTTTATATCGCGTGGGAACAAATATTTCAAGTAGGTTTGTATTCGTTGATTTGGCGCGATGGTATACCATTTGTTCGTATATATCCACTTTTAATTCTGGGACATCTCCCTGGGTTCGCTCGAATTTCGGCGCGGCGGTTGATTTACTCGTTCCACTGGGTCCTATCACCGGAAGTTCTTTTAGATCTAGACTTTCTTTCACTTCATCAACATACCTGTGAATACTTTGGTCGACCACGGTTGTCAGGTTCTTTATAGTTATATATGGTTTTTTTGACACGGGTGCTTGCGCCACTTGATTCTGCTGCGGTTGCTGTTGCGGCGGTTGTTGCTGCGATTGTTGTTGCGGCGGTTGTTGTTGCGGCGGTTGTTGGAAATTCAAAAGCTGTGGCGGTGGAGGTGGCGGTGGCAACGGTGGCGGAATTACATTTGCCATACCGTATTTTTATGTAATAAATAGTATTGTAACCCTAGCTATATACTATTTATAAAATTGTTTGCTCTATACAACGCCAGCGTCTCGGCGTCCCGGCGTCCCGGCGTTACTTCCCGCCTCCCCCCACCTTCGCAGGTTGCGATGGTTCAAACGTGTCATCTTTGAATAACTGATGATACTTGACGAGTTCCAAATGATCGGTCTCTTCCTTCTCTTTCTTCGCCTTCTCCAGTGTATGAAGCGCGTTGCTGATTTCTAAATCCGTCACCTTCTTCTCGGGTCCGTGTTTCTCTTCCGTCATTTTATGTAAATCTCTAAACTTGGAAGGAACCATGCAATACTTGCTATCGACGTTCATAAAATGATCTACAACGATGGTAAAGCAAGCAGTAATCACAAGCGCGTAGTAAATACTGCGAGTACCCATCCAACTCACCGCGAACACGAGGACCTCTTTACTCATTAAATATTTAATCCAGGATTCGGTGGATGAATTCAGGTCCAGATTGATATATCGCGCGCCGATATTCAGAACAAGCATAACAAACCCGGCGAAAAACGTGCTGGTATTCAGATTGTGGAAGAAGTTATGCATCGTCGTGAGAACCCGAGAGTTCATAATATTGTTTGCAGGCGATTGAAGCGTGAAAAAATTGGTTTTACCAGAGAATAAATCCGTAAATGATTTCAGAGTGATAGAGGAGGACGCAATGGACCCCGGACTGGACCCAGGGGGGATGGGCGCACCGCCGATCTGTTTCGGGGCGGCGGCGGCGCCTCCCACTGGCATTTTCGGCGCAGCGGCCGATGACGGCCTACGGCGCACACTACTATTATTTTTCCTTGACATTTATGGTAATAATACGAATACGAATACGAATACTATTATTACCATAGATTATTTATCGCGGCGCTATGAACTGAATCGCCCACGAAACGCGTTTTTCAGTTTCCGCATTCCCTGACGCGCGCTCTTCTTAAATTTCTCACGTATTTTGAACCCTTCTGGCCCCAGCGGGTTGTCTGTGTCTTCTTCTATACTTATCGGCGCCATAATCGTTTCCTGCGACTTCCATTTACTAAATATGTCTTTAAACATTGTGGTGATATACTTGATTTTTCGCTGGAATTCGGATTTAGGTTCAGACGAACCTTTCGCGTCATCGTCACTGTCACTATCGCCACCGCCGTCGGCCCGCTCGTCGTCACTGTCGTATGTATCGCGAAGGTCATATCCGCCAGCTTTTCCGCGGTATGTATTTGTGCCGTCTTTTACATAAGGCCCGTCCGCCTTTTCAGAAACGTTCAGATGTGCGTGGCTTTGTTTGTAGGAGGTTCCCGCACCAGATGCGCCGACGACGTCTTTCACCGACGAAGTCTTCTTCGTCGCAACGGATGCTACATCGCCGCGAATTCCGATACTGTCCTGATACGTCCCAAATGCCGATGTTGCCACGACAACACACGCCATCAATAGTAAAATCGCAACTGTTCGTAGTTTCATTGGATTCTTATATAATTCTTATACTATAATTCCTATATAAGTTATGTGCTATTATTCTTGTCAAAATAATACGTTATGCCGTATAAATACCGCTTTTCATCGTTGGTGTTATAGGTGTCGTCGTCAAGCGGGATTTTGAAAATGTTGTTGTTGCCGTTGATTGTGTTTAGGCCATTTTCGGGGAATACGCCAATCACACTCGGTTTTGGGGTTACATTTAACAGATTGTAAATCTTATTGGTTTCTTCAAACGTAATAATTGCGTAGGTTTGCTGAATCACCTTCAAATATGATAGCATCACGCGTAATTCTTGGACGACGGTTTCGTCTATACGCACGGTATTTATGGCAGTCGCGTCATCTCTCGTTTGTGCGCGCATCATCGCCAGAATCTCGTCGATTCGTGTGCGGTATCCGTATACTTTCCCGAAAATATCCATCGCTTGTTGTTTACGTGCGCGGTTACTCGTATATACCTCGTCGGTGCTCTCATTCGTCGCTTTGAGTAAGTCGCTATATGTTTGCCTGGTCAAGTTGTCTGCGCGATCTCCTCTATTCAACGCCTGAATATTTGACAGTTTCTCTTGATTATCCCTACCCGCAATCAACGACACGTATGTAAATGACGCGGGAGTGCGGTCCTCATTTGTCCCACTGACTGTGCTATCCGTAAGCGTCGTCAACCGCTGGCTATACCCCGCGCTTATATTGGATGACGTATTAAATAATACCGGTGTATTGAAACGCGCAAGGCAATTGGCGATGTTAATAATTGATTCATTTGTGCCCGTATATATCTTTTTTTTAAAGGCGCGGAAATCGTTTCGTTTTACCGGTTCAAACACACAATCATTGAAATATTTCGCGCGTTTCGTCTCATCGCCGTTAGTATTATCATTCGCAGTCCAATTCCCCGCGAAATCGTAAATCCCGCGTAGGGTCGCCTCGCGACTACCGATGAGTTCATTACTGCCGAACATCGTTATTCCGCCAATCCCGGTTCCAATAGAGCATCGTTTACTTCTGAAATATGTATCGGTAAAGTCGCGACTATCTTCTTCAACGAATTTATTAGAGCGTCGGTGGTCTTGGCCGGTTGCGTCGCCTTTAATGATTTTCGGCATCGTTAATGAAAACCCCTCTCGCCCGTTGTGGATTGGAATGCCGGTTGTGAGTTCATCTTTATCTACTACGATACTACGTGTCGTCGGCGCGGTTGGCGCGGCTGGCGTGGCCGAACACATTCGGTCGTCCCCAAACGGGTTACAGTATTCCGCGCATAGTACAACAATACATAACAATACAAAGAGAATATACTGACGGTATACCAATAAGGATACCAGCCCGATAAATATCAATATACGCACAATGGCAAACGACGCTTCAGTATATAATACATTATGATACCCCCACGAGAGAATATATTGAATATAATATTGAAGGTCCATTCTCTCTTGACTACTACTATTCTAATAGATATAATTCAATACATATATACACGACGTGTGTATGTATGTACATTAGGCGATTGTCACTGCAGTCGCGCATTACTTCGGCTTCAAAAGGCTTTCAATCTCCTTGACGGCTTCGGGCTTCTTCTGGGTTTCAGCGCCTTCCTTCTCGGACTCGCAATTTTCGCCCTCGCACGACTGATTCTTCTTCTGACCTTCCGCTCCTTCAAGGGGTTCCTCACCGGGAACTGCCATTCCTTCGAACCCGTGATATCCACTCATTGACGCGACAATCGCGACGAATACGACGGCCAGCAAACCGGCGGCGGTATGCTTAAGTGAGAGAAACACGACGGCTGCGACAAAGATGATTTTGCCTAAAATGTTATTATACAAAAACCCGAGAAGATTGGGTTTAAGAACCATAATAACAATCACGACCAATAAAACACCTAAAGTGAGTTCTTTGCTTAATTTCACCATTTTCGTCTTATATACATAACAAATATATTTTTCATATACAACCAGCATAATATTACCGAATTAATATCTCATTTTTTTATAGGAGAAGATGACATCTTTAGGTTTTTCGGAATACGCCGAAAGCGGTAATAATGACAATTCAAGAACTGGAAACGGAAAAATATACAATCGCCGAAATGGCGCCGGCGGTGGCAATGGCAACCGAACCCTAAAGATACCGCGAAATAACGACACTGCTTTGCTTGTCACATCGCAACACGCGCCACCGTCCCCGCCCCCGAGTGGAACCAATGATGGCGTCGTCCAACAAGCCGGGAAAAAAATAAAGCAAATCAAAGATTATATTGAAAGTATTCATCGTAAGGGGGGCGAGGATAGCGAAGAAGACGGTGAAGATGGTGATCCCTATTCCGTTCTACCGTCATATCCCGCGCAAGGAATGGGTGTTTATTCGTCAAACGTGTCACATTCTGGAATTATTCGGGGCGCTGATACATTATCTAGCAATACATCTACACAGCAAGTGGTTCGCAAAACGACCCAAATGAATTCCCTAAATCCGGCATCTTCCTATTCATCCACATTATTAGAAGGAATGGAATCGGCGATGCCCCCTCCATCGTCGCCTTATTTTGATAAACTGATGGGTAGCGCAGGGGCGCCGAAAAAAGACCCGCACGTGCAGGCGAACGCAGGGACGAAGACTGCGCCATTTAGCACAAATACGTATGCAACGCAATATTACGAACAATTTGTTCCTTATGCGGAATCTCTCGCGAGCCAATTATCGGCGACGGAGGGTGGTGGTAAAAGCGGGACGAACGCAGCCCTGATTGAAAAACTTAACTATATTATTCATATGCTGGAAGATAAGAAGGATGAGAAAACCGGCCACGTGATTGAAGAACTCGTATTGTATTTCTTTTTAGGCGTGTTCATTATCTTCATCGTAGACACGTTTACACACGTGGCAACGGGGGGCAGTGGCGGAGCGCGAAGCAGTTTTGGTATGTTTGGCGGTCGTCGTCACGCTACATCATTATATCACCGCTAGACCGATTATCTTTTAGATAATCGCTATATCTTTACACGGAGTTTCCTGATGTATAATGGCATTATATAGAATGTAATACCATTTATCACGTGTCAATAGATTCCAACGCCCCCCCGTCGCCGTCGCCGCGATCACGTCGTCAATGATCCGATAGTTGTGCGCGATGGTGTCTATACAAATCGCGGTATTGGCGTGTTGGTATGCGATGGTGGCCACTGCCGCATAAAACCCTCGCAAAAAAGCGCTCCGATCGCATAAAGATTTATGCTGGATAGATGATATCAGAAGAAGGACATCGTCACCACCGCCGTCACCGCCGCCGCCATTATTACGCGCTACCGTCGCCGACGGTTTTATCCGTTTCCCAAACGCATTATATTTCGGCCGGACGACTGGTGGTAGATATTTAATGACCGCTGTAGATGTTTGGGATATTCTCTCGTGAAGTGCTGTTATCCGATTCCCGATTGTCCTTTTCGGTTTGCGTTTATGAGAGATTGCCGGCGCCACCACGTCTTCGCGCACCTTCATCCACGAAGGCGCGAATATATACACGGCCATTACGCGCACTTGGTTGAATAAAAGCATATAGATGCGATATATGCCATTTTGAATGAGAGATTGTATCTGGGTCAGTTCATTGAATATACAGCAACGGAAATCTCTCGCGCATTCATTTACAAAGGCGTAAAATATTGCGAAGTTGGTGGCGGATACAGGAATGATGGTTAATCCATTGCCGAGACCAGTGGCGGCGGCGGCGGTGGCGGTGGCGGTGGCGTTACTGCTTACCGTGAATGTATATGTATAAACTGTTGTAAATGGAACGACAAACCACGGAATTTCGCGGTAGCGGTATAATGTTTGGGCCCCGGCAATCTCTCGTGATTTCTGGATATATTCAGTTGTTTCAAGAAGCGCGAGAGATTCACGCTCGGTGGTTATATACTTCGCCCAGGCGAGATGGTCGCATACATAGATGGATACGGAAGACGCCGACGACAATGTGAAGGTGAGCATAATTCTGGGGGTTAGGACACATACGCCCTTAATGGAGGGCGTATTGTCACCCTTAATCAGGGGCGTATTGTCGCCCTCCATTAGAATACCTATAAAAACGGAGAGACCGTGCGTCTCCTGTGAGAGAATGAATTCTAATGTATCACTGGGGATACATAGTGTGTCGCTGGGGATACATAGTGTGTCGCTGGGGATACATAGTGTGTCGCTGGGGATACATAGTGTGTCGCTGGGGATACATAGTGTGTCGCTGGGGATACATAG
>JACCEC010330680.1_pt1 | contig 20305 bp, 23 predicted proteins | sample 7450121 | NCBI WGS metagenome assembly JACCEC01 (sample SAMN15323455, study PRJNA562643) | freshwater metagenome | isolation source: river surface water | place: USA:Blue River Watershed | collected 2017-08-18 | reverse complement strand
TAGCTTCGCGGGTTTTGTACACAACTTCTCCTGTTAGTTAAAATACACTTACTTTATAACACAAAACGTTTTGTTTGTCAAGCGTTATTTACGTTGGGTTGAGAAAGAGATACTGTTGTTCAACCCCATGATAATACCTCACACGTTTAATAAATTCTTCATGTTTAAGGCGCTTAGTTGATGGTTTCTCTTTTTGGCACTTTGGACAACCTTGACCAGCCAAATGCTTTTCTGGTGACTTCTCAAAAACCCCGTGTACTTTACAGGTTATCTTAACTTTCACTCTATTGTTAACATAATCAACCAAAGAATAGTCATAGGCGTCACCGAAAACTTCTTTTGATCTATTTACAAACACTTCCAGTCCCATATGTTGCTTTACGCCTCCAGCAGCGTACCCACACTTAGGACAACCTTTCTCTGAGTTTAAAAAATTTGTAGTTGTTAGCGTACTATCCCCATGCTTATCACATCTGATTTTTGTTTTGCCCGACAACCCGTCACACATTAGAACTTTGATAGACGCACCGAACCTTTGTTGTGCCAAATTTAGAATGTCAATAATAGGGGTTGTTAAAGCGTCTTTTGATGCTTGAGTCTTGCAAGAGGGGCAACAACCCTTTGACCATTTCCTTAGATGTGCTTCTGGATGACACGTAAAATCACCATGATATTTGCAGGTAATCTTTACATGGGTTTTCATACCAAACAAAACTGTATTATTGTAAGAAAATTTATTACCAAACTTTTCTTTTGACATCTTGATAAATTCTTCCGTGCTAATCTTAGTTCCCACATAACCTCCGAATAGTTTCCACTATTCTTTCACAAAAGGTAACACTTGTCAAGCGTTTTCACAAAATAAAACCGCCCCTAGGGCGGTTTTATTACCGATTAATAGATTACTCGGAAAGCATCAGAGCACCAGGACCGGACTTAACATCACCGACAACCAAATCCCAGTTAGAAGAGGTTAGAACAGCCGCAGACGAAGGGTTCACTCCCCCATTAGCGATGTCATATTGGAAGCCCTTTACGGTAGTATTAAATGCCATTTCGCCTTGGTAGCGTAGGACCAAATTTTCGAGTCCGGTTACAATTTCGCTAACAATGTTGCGTTCCTCGGATTCTTCAACAACAACTGCACCTTCCACCAATGCCAGCGAGCGGTAGGTATTCGGAGTGCCAGCAATCATCAAGGACGGACTGTCAGTGACAATCACAGGGCGATTAAACGTACCCGGAACACCACCGTAGATCACAATATCCGCAACGTTGACAATCTTGTCAGCAATAGATTGACCGACGAGATCAAAGTAAGTTTTTGAAGACATCACAAAGCACTTAATGCGGCTAGCTTGATCGCCCATCTTAGCCATCGTCTGGGAAATCGAAGCATGGTTTGCGGTCTTCAGAGTTTCACCAGTAATGTCCTTTACCAAAGAAGCCTGACCAGCGATAGCCGCGCCAACGGCACCAAGGGCGGTATCTACATAGTCCTTGGCGGCTTGCTTACCCCACTGTTGGCCAAGAATGAAGCTAAATTCTTGAGGGTCAGCAGCAATCTTCTTGAAAGAATCTAGAGTGTTTGCAACCGGGCCAATTTTCCGATTACATTTTACACCAATAAACTCCCCTTGTGTCAGCGCAAGGTCAGTCACAGATGCTGTAGAGGTGATGTCCCGACGAGTAACAAGGTTAGCAATATTCTTGAAGAAGGATTCCTTATTGTAGTGACCCTTCAAACGACTTGGAATAAGCTGGATTGCACCATCGGACGAGGTATTGAAAACGTTAGTTTCCATTTCTACGGATTCGATGAAACCGCCCATGAACTCAGATTCGTAAACCTTAAAGTCACTATATTTACCAATTGCCATAATAATTCTCCTAAGTTAAAGCGGGATTCCCGCAAAAGATACATTTAAGCAGCCCTGCCGCTTTAACAACAGGGGAGTTTCCTCCCCGTATTCTTTTAAGCCTTATCCTTCAAAGCAAGATAAGCATCCATGCCATGTTCACCAATGTATTTAGCCTTTGCCGACGATGTGGTCAGATCACTCTTATAACGAACACCACCTTTACCCTTAGCAGCATTCTGAGTAGCACCCCCACCTACAGATGGTTGGAAGATGTATGGCATATTGTCTCGCATTGACAAAACCCACTCTTCAGCACTCATTGGTGAAGTACCATCACGACCAAGTTTCAAACGACCATCCTTATCTCGGATGACAACATTTTCATCTTCTAGGACAAACTGCTCACGACCAAGACGAGTGATGTAATCTAGCATTTCAGGCTGAACAAACTTACTAGCAGCTTGACGGATTTGAGTATCAACTACATACTGCTTACTTTGGGTGGTTAGTTGATCAATTTGCTGACGGGCTTCTTCGTACTGACGCTGAACAGATTGCAACTTTGTTTCGCTATCACGACGCATCATTTCAGTACGCTTTTGCAACTCATCTGCAAGATATTCATCAATTGCATTAACATCACCGGAGGTAATCAGCTTCAAGCGAGTATCCTTTTCAGCAGCCGCTTGAATCTTCTTGATTTGCTCAAAATCTACACCTTCAAACTGTGACTTAAGAACTGAAAGTTCTTCTGCAAGACGCTTCTTTTCTTCAAGAATTTCGTCCTTATTCTTCTTAAGTCCGCTATACTCTTGCTCAAGTTGAGCACGGAGTTTGTCAGCTTGTTGCTTCAGAACCTCTTGCACCTCTGGCGCGTTCAGGTCAATATTGGTATCACTCATTGTCGTGGCTCCTAGCCTAAAAGTTTTGTTAGTCTCTGACTAACGGTTTAAAAATCTTTATGACTACTGTCATTAAAATCGCTTCTACCATAATTTTTACTGCTTGTCAAGCCCCTATCACCAAGAACTTGCAGATTTTTTGTAAAAGCCTTCACCTTTAAAAACTACCCCAGACTCACGAGTAGTTGAAAGTTGCTTTTCGCACCCACAATTACACTTATTACATTCAACCTCTTGGTCAGAAGTTTTAACCATTTTCTCAAACTCGTTTCCACAAGTTTTGCATTTGTAATCAAAGATTGGCATCGTCTTCACCATTAGTTTGTTGAACATTATTTACATCTGGTTGCTGAGTTTCTTCCACCCGATCCTCCAACCCCTTCTTAAACGCCTCAATATCAGTCTCAGGAGCAATATAAGCACCCTCAGATAGATTGTGGAATAGGGTATTCAAATCAATTGAACCATTCTGATAAGCACTGAAAAGAGCGTTCAATGTATTGGCATCAATGTTAGAACTCAGAAGTTCCTTATTTAGTTTGCAGTAGGCTTCATCTGGGTCAGCACCTTCCCAATAAGCCGCCCACTTCAGAACCTTGTTAATAGCTGCTTCAAGAGAGGTTAGAACTGAGGTTAGAACAGAATTCGCAATTTCTTCTCTGGCCTGGACTCCGCGTGCCTTCTCGCTAGACGAATCTTGACCCATTAGCAAACGAGCACCAAGGGCCCCCATCATGTTGCGGATGTCTTCTTCAAGTTTCTCAATTGCAGCAAGACCCTGACCAGTGAATTCAAGGAACTGAACTTTACTGTTCTCCGGTAGCAATAAACAAGCGTCAGGACCAAGTTTCATTTCACCAAACTCGTCTTTGTCAATGGATGCAGAAACCCAAGGTGTAGGAACTGCAATCACATGGCAAGCAAGCATACGGTCACTTGAAACCAAGTAAGATTTATGAGCAAGTTGTGCTAGCGGTAGAATTGGCGGTAGTGATGGTTCAAACTCAACACCAAAGGCTGAAATTGGGGCAAAAGGGATTTCACTTAGAGGAGAACCAAAGCGCAAAGGTTGTACTTGATCTACAATATACTCTTCACCTTTCTCATCTTTTTCCCAAAGGTTGACAACATACTGCCCATTCTCAATAGTTAGTTCGCGCCAACCTTCACGTTCTTCAAATTCAAACTTGTCGTCCGGCTTGCGAACTAAGCGAGAATTTTCAAGGACTACAAAAGGTTCGGTGTCGTCTTCATACCAATTGGTAATATCATCGCCATCATACAGTACAAAGAAAGGCTTACCACCTTCTTCTGGCATATCAACAAGAATACCAGCACGACCAGTTACAAGCAGTTCTTGTAGGGTGCGCATCACAAAGTTTTGAAGTGGTACACCTGAGTTCGTACAGTCTGTCAAGAGATATTGCAGCTTTTCAGGAAGTTTAAACACAGGTGACTTTTTGAACGCTGTTGCAATAAGTGCGGTAACAGTTCGCGGGACTACCCCGAAAACAATTGCGCGATCCTTGTAGGCTTTGTACTTGTCGTTATTTTGACCTGACAGTCGTGGCAATAGTTTTTCGGCTTTAGCCTTAACAGCCCACTCACCTTCTTGGAATGTTTCGCAGAATTCTGCGGCTTCCTTGTAGGATGGATAGTCTGGATGTACGGAACTGATACCCATAGCAACACCTCAATCTTAGTTGAGGTGGCTTGTATCATAGAATTTCAGAGTTGTCAAGTATTTTATGGCCCGCCGTGAAGGAGTCGAACCCTCAACCTTTGGAATAGAAGTCCATTGCTCTGTCCTGTTGAGCTAACGGCGGTTTGAAACTGGAGCGGGTGACGAGGATCGAACTCGCAACATCTTGCTTGGAAGGCAAGTATTCTACCAATTGAACTACACCCGCTAGACTAGTCCAAACCTCAAGGTAACTAACATAAGGTCTCGCAGCGTTAAGACTAGTTTTAAATCTTTGGTGCACCCGGCTGGGATCGAACCAGCGACGTATCTATTATGAGTACTTGGCGGATTTCGCTTTGTAACGTTCTCTGACAGTTTCATCAGTCGCGTAAAGGTTTGCTTTCTTAGCTCGGTCGCATACCCTACAAACTAGACCTGCACGCTTCCCCCCAGACCATTTAAAATGTGCGTCATCCTTAGTTTCACCACAAATCTTGCAGGTTGTATAGATACCTGTTAGTTCTGGTATTTGATGTTTCTTCAAAGCCATAGTCAACCTCAAAACAAAGGCTTACAGACCGGCCATCTCAAGGAGAAGTTGGCGTAGGGGTAAGTTCCCTGCCGGTCTGTAAGCCTACTTAGCATCCACGCCAATGGACATGGATTGTTTATATCAAACTTGCTTTATGTTGTCAAGTACCTAATAACCTCTGAAATCTCTTCTTCAGTAAGTTTCTGTTCCCACCTGTCTTTTGAAAGGAATGGGAGACCTTTGTTAGCCTCATCCAGTTCAATCTGACCAAAGGGGGCGCGTTCTAAGTTCCAAGGTTGATAAGTTCTACCAATAGCAATTGAACAATTAGCTTTGCAGGACTTAAAGAACTCGTGGCGAACCATGATCTTTCTTAGGTCTTTGATGAAAGCCTGAGCATCATCTTTATGACAACTGAAAACAAGTTCGTCGTGTACTGGGAACATAAACCTTGCACGATAACCGCGTAGTTTGATAACCTTGTTCATCATCAAAATTGTTCTCTTAGCCATAGTTGCGCAGAACCCCTGAACCTTAGCATTAACAGATTGGTTCCCGGAACGCGTCTGAATTTTTCGAATACAAAGGTTTGCGAAGTTAATTCCAGCAATTCCATATGGTTTAAACTTGTTCCTAAAACAGTCAGCCCACTCCTTAGTAGATTCATAACGATACCTACGATGACCGTCAGGAAGTTCAACTACTCCAGTACGTTTAGCCTCTTCAATAGTTCCAGTACGCCAAGCCTCGGCTTCTGGATAAGTTCTGCGGAATCTATCAACCTTCTCCCACATTTCTTCAGAAGTCCAACCCATAACTCCAGCAGTAGTTCCGAGACCCCCCGAGTAAAAATAGCCGAAATTGCTTCCTTTGCCTACGTCCCTACGAAGGTTTTTCTTATCTGGATGGTTCTTAAATTGTTCGATGGTCAGTCCCATACACTCAGCAGCCGTAAGAGTGTGCATGTCCTCATAAGGGACCTGTCCGAACACCCTGCACATTTCTTTATCCTGAGAATACTCCCCAATAATAACCAACTCAATAGATGACCAGTCAGCACTAATCACTAAATGATCGTCTTCATCAGCCAAGAAGAACCCACGAACATACTCGCTGATTTTTCCCTTTGGTAGTTGTGAAACATTAGGGTTACTTAGAGCCATACGTCTGGTATCCAACTGGCTACTTAGGGTTGGATACATCCTTTGCGTTTCTGGGTCAATGAGGTTTAGGTAGTTTGTCAAGAACAATTTGATGGTGGTATCAATTGAGGCTAGACGCTTATAGGAGTTTAACACCCCTTTAACGGCCTCAAAGCGCCCTTCACTTACCTCAGATTCTTTCTTCAACCAACGCTCAAACATCTTGTCGCGCGCATCACCATCAGATTGAGTCTTTCCAGCAGCTTGGATATAAGATAGTTGGCAGAGGTCATACAAGATAGTCCGTTGGGGCATGTAGTGACCGAGGTTTACTCCCTTAGATTCTTTTAACTTCTGCCCCTCAGCCCAAGCCTTTGAAACGGGAGATCGAACTTGATAAACTTGTTCAAAAGCATCCTCGCAATCCTCAGATAAAGCCCAGTCTTCAATTTGCTTGCGGTATTTCTCCCACCCTTTTGAGAACCAACTGTCGTACTTCAGGAGTTTTTCGTGAGGCTCTTCTGGGAAGGGGAGAAGGTTTCTGATATGACCTTTCAAGTCTTTAAGGCAATCTGCATACTCCTTACGCTCGTTATTACGTTGCTCCTCAATTGCCTTAGCGTTTACACGAATACCTTTCAACCAAACGTCAGAATACACCTTAGACATTGGTTGTTCTTGCTTAGTGAAAGTGTTCAGGACATTCTTGTTACCTTGATCTGTAATATACTTTACCAAAGCGCTAAGTAATTCCACACAAACCCAAGCGTCATCAGCGCCGTAAGAACAAACTTCTTCACCGGTAAGTTGTCCCATGTGAACCTTATCCCCAAGGACTTCAGCAAAAGTGGTTTGTTCATACCCCAGGAAACGTTTTACAAGTTTCTTCAAGCCGAAAGAGTAAGAAAAGTTCTTGATATATCCATTGTAGCTAAACTCTGAATCTGATTCTTTTGCACAGACCTTCATAACCAACTCTTCTTGTTCCGGAGTCAATTTAGATTTTGGTTGGTAGTCTGCAAAAACATCCTGAACACATCGTCCAGTTGGGGATAGTTGTGGTGAAAAAAGTTTCTTAATTCCTTTTAGGTCTGCTCTACGAAACTCTTCCTTGTCATAAGTATCATTGTTAAAAGCTGTGACAGCCAACTGCATAGTGCAGAGAACTTTATCCCCAAGATCATACTTAAGGGAGCCTCTCATCATCGTCAGTTCGAATGGAGCATTGTGGCAGACAGTTGTACAACCTTCTGAACGGGCGTCAAGAATTTGTCTAGCCTGACCCCAATCAATTCTATTTTCTTCATCTGCATGGTTTAGATTTACATAGTATGCTTTGTCATCACCCCTACAGTAGATGGAGAAGCCGGTAACAATAGTTCGTCGGACATCAAAAACCAAAGATTTATTGGAGGCTTTCTTACCGTCTTCATTAACTGACATAAAACGGTTAAGACCTTCATGACGATCCGGATCACAAGTCTCAATGTCAAAGCCGAGAAACTTAGCTTCAGAAACCTTTTGCAGGATTTCGTCTTTAAGTTCTACCCAATTTCTTGAGTCTACTAGGACTGAGGTTGGGATGTTCATTCCACCCCCTCACACCACTCCAAAAACTTCCCAAGCGTAATCCCATCAACAAGGTGTTGACCTTCTTTCAGAATATACACAAACTCAACTCCAGTAGAGTTAAATCCAACACGAACCAAATCAGAGAAGTCATCCCTACCAAAAGCACTCAAAAACTTCTCCCAATTCTCATAAACCAAATCCTCAAAATATGTAAGTGTTTGGTCAGGGTATTCAGGCTTAACTTTCATATTTTCTCCAAATAGTTTCAGTACAAACTCGACTCGCCGCTTAAGCGTAGATGTAAAAACTCCCAACCATTGTAGTCGGGAGTGTGAGGTGTTGTCAATAGGTTTTAGTTACTTCCCAGTGCTCCCAAACCCACCCTCCCCACGAGCCGTGCCAACCAACTCAGAAACTTCTTCAAAGTTAGCACGAACAACTGGTACAACCATTGCTTGAGCAATACGATCACCATTAGACACTTTGAAAGCCTCACCGTCTTGGTTACGGTTCCAACAAGCGATCATATACTCACCTCGATAATCTTCATCACAAAGACCTACAAGGTTCCCAAGTACAATACCTTGTTTTGCACCAAGTCCTGAGCGCGGTAGAAGAACTACAGCGGTGAAAAGTTCTGGTTCAAAGAACAAACCAGTTCCGATCATCTTACATTCGCCAGGATGGATATAAATATCTTCCTTCAAGTAAGCCGACAGATCAAAGGCTGCCGCCCCTTCAGTAGCGTAAAATGGGGTTTTTACATCTGGTGCAATTTTCTTAAACTTCATTTAAACTCTCCATCAATACATAAAAGCCAAGTAACAAATAGCAAGTAGGATCAAACCAATAATAAATCCTACAAGATACTCAAAGATTCCATCACCGTTATTCATTCGAATACACTCTCGCAATCCTCAATCCACTCACAAATGTCCTTAAATGTCTTCAACCCAATCAGACGACCATACTCATTTCCTTCAAACACATAAACCATCGTAGGTACGTTGCGAATGTTGTACTGTGCTGCAAGTTCTGGTTCTTGGTCAATATCAACTTCTTTAACTTCAATACCTGCACCTTCTAGGATTTTGGTCAGTTGCTTGCATGGTTGGCAGTAATCTGCTGAGAACTTTAGAATCATTTTGAAACATCCTTATAAGAACAAACGAAAACAATCTTACCACTATCTGACATCAAGTTCAACTGTCTTGCAGCAGAGGTACAAGCCTGAAGGTCGTTAAACTCTGTGATAACACTGGTAGAACCTATTGAGATTGCTAGTAGCAGCCACATTATATTTTACCCAATTTAGCATTCTCAAACTGCTCAATCACTTCTTGCAAACTGTCTGCAACCGACTTATCTTCTCGCAACTCTACAATACGAGGAAGGTAAAGTGAAGCAGGTTCAGATTTTGTAACATCATTACCACGAACAGTTGCAATCGTTCCAAGCAGTTTATCACGGTTAAGGTGGATATGCAAGCGCATGTCATCGGAAATACCGCTTACATCAGTTCGCAGTAGTCCATCACGAGTTTGCATCATAACAGAGCCGAAAGTGTTTGCAAACTTACCTTTACCTTCTGTGAAACCAATAATCTCAAGGTCGACGTCAACCTCAAGTTTCAACTTGAGTTGATCCTTGCTTGTACCGTTTTTCCAAAGCATGTTACGGTTCTTTAGAACTGTACCTTCACAACCACGACTTAGAGCGTCTTGATAGTGTTGGTAAGCGTGTTCTAGGCTGAATACGCGCTTAGTTTCTACCACCTTGAAATATTGGCTGGGGGGTAGGTTGTAGAGACTTCTAACTCGCTTAATGTAAGGGGTTTCGCACTTCTTCAAACCGTTGATAACATCCAACTCAACTACATCCCATACTACAAACCGTACAAAATATCCTTCCGGTAGCGTACCACCCTTCGCAACTGAGTTCATAATCCCATTTCCGATTTCTCGTGGTAGGACATTTTGTGATTCATCAAGTACAATCAACTCACCGTGGTACTGATAACCAACCTCACAATTATCTGAAACATAATTCACAAGTGCTTGCAACTCTTCTTGCGGAAGAACAGTACCTTGACGAGATTGTAGCACAATTTCATCTTGGTACACGCTAATGTTACAGAACATACCATCCATTTTGATCTGACTGATGTTACCATTCTCCCAGTCCCATGAAGAAGTATCAACCTTTGTCAGTAGGTTACAGCGCATGTAAGGATACGTCGGAATCAGCTTAGGAAACACCTTATTAATCGTAGAATCATTGATACCGCAACGTAGATCACGTTTGATGATGCGGGTTAGGAGTTCTTGGGATTCTAGGTTGAGGGATGCTAGTTCGGCTGTGAGGGCTTCCAAGGCAGCGTTACCGGTCACAACCCGGTTAGCAAGTTGATCTAGTAGTAGCCAGTTTGTAAAGTTCAGCACCCCCACAGGAACACTCGGAACCTTCTTAATGTAGTAGTTCAAATTTGGATCATATGCTGCCTTAAAAACTCGTTCAAGTTCTGGACAAGTGGCTTCACGAAGCAAGCGTTCCTTGTCAGTCTTTTTAGGTGACTGAGCAATTGTTTCTAGGAGTTGTAGGATTTGTGTGGAGTTCATCAGTATTCAACCTCATCAAGTTTAAATTCTGTACTGCAACTAGGACATGCAACTTTATATCCAATCAACTTATCCCACTTATTAGTGCAGATTTTTGCTGCCACTTCACCACACTCATCCGCACGAACCAAGTCAATGTCCTCTGAGCATTCGGGGCACTGCACATAAAGGTGTAGCTCCACATATCCGATGTTCATTCCATAACCTTCCAATAAGTTGACAGGAACCAATCATAGGCTACTTGGATCGAGGTTTCAAGTTCTTCTAGGAGTTCTGGGTTCATTTTAGTTCCTTAAGCATTTGTTCAAGTTGTTCGATGGTCGTTTCGTGGCGTTTGCAACAGTCTTGGAGTTCTTCAACTAACTGTTCTAATTCCGCTACACAATCGTTCTTGTAATCTAAGCAAGTTTCCAACTCACCTATTTCAGATTCAAGGCTTTCAATCTCTTCGCGTTTCTCACTGAACTGTAACATGCTTTTGATACGATTGTAAGTCTCACTGTCAAACTTGTGTGAGTTTAGTGAGAACCATTCTTCGTGGGTTAGGTTGCTGAAGGTCATACTTTTCACTTCCTTTTAAAAGATTACAGCCCGTATGGTAGCGGGCTGTTTGAGGGTTGTCAACTGGTTTTATAGGCCGGTTGTGGAGACTCTTCCGGATTGTTTTGCGGGGGTTGCTACCATGTATCTAGCAGCGTCTGCCGCGTGGTCTGGGGCAGTGGTATCAACATCATCTTGGTTCTTCTTTGAAACTGGAAGTGAGGTAATATCAGCAACAAGATTCACGCAGTTCTCCATTATTAGCAGACAAGGCTTTTCTATTTTACCTTCAACATGAGCGTTCTTCATCATATCCGCCATATAAGCCCAGCCCCTAGATCGTGAGTGCGGTGACTTGTCTGATCTTGTGAAAGTTACTCCAACCCGTCGCATTTCATCTGCAACACAATTTTCAGAGAGGTGCGCCCATATTGAATTATCTGCTGGTCCAGGTTTTATACGGTCACGAAGCATCATCTCTTCTTCCCGCTTTTTTATACCTACGCCAATCTCAGTTGCTGAGTATCTACAACCAATGTTACGGTCCTTAGAGTCACCAGAACCATACCACTCATCAAAGAAAACATAAGAGCCGTTCGGTAAGTACAGTTCCTTACCATTTGGTAATATCACCTCATTTTCCCCGCATACTTCAGCCATCCAAAGGACGCAAAATGGAGAACTATACCCGTGGTCCATACCTCTACGAAGTTTCCAGCTTTTCGGAGGTGCAAAATACGGTATAACGTTCTTGTCACGCCTAAAAGAATGTTTGAAGAAGGCCCCTTCTAATGAATCCCACGAACCTTCCAATAGTTGCTTAATAAGAGTTTCATCACCAGTAGATTTAATCTGTCTCGTATACTCTTCAGCATTTAAGTATGGGTTATCTGTAATAAATGCTGGTATAAAAATAGTCTTAATCCCATACTCATCAATAAACTCAGTACCTGGAGGTGCTGGGTCAATGAACATTCGTTTTAGGTACTCGTGACCAACGTTTCCAGGGTTTGTAGACACTAGCCACATTGGGAGTTTTTGTCTCCAAAACTCGTCTTCTATCTTCAAGGTAGACATTCTCAGTCTCGTCTTGCTGTATGCAAGGTGTGAGGGCTGGAGTTGACTACCTTCATCTGCAACTATAATTTGGTACTCCGCCCCTTGAATATTATTCAAACTAGCATCACTATCAAGATACCGCATTGATATTTGCGCACCATTATTGAAAATAATATCCATTGTTGAATATCTAATGGTACATATGCCGGAGGCCACAAAATCTTTTAACAAATCTGGGAAACTACCTTCACCAATCATGTAGTTTGCTTTTAGCTGAGGATAGCTCTGTCGTAGGATAAGGACTTGTAGTTTTGGGACTGCCATACACGCAGAAATTGAGAGAATTTTATTCAAAAAAGTCTTCCCGCTTCCCAAGGAACCGCCGTACATTACAGATTTTGCAGTAGTTGTAAAGACTAACGACTGCTTTTCAGTTAATTTTATATCCATTATGTCAGAACCTCAACGTAACCTTCGCTTACAAGGCGTTTAAACTCTTTTCCAGAAATCTTAAATTCTTCCATAAACTTAGATTTTGAAACGTATTCAATCCCCTCAAACCTAACTGGTTTAGAGTTATGAGCCTCACGATAAAACTTTTCATCTACCTCTTTAACCATACCATCCCGTATCAACCTGCGAACAACGTCCTTATCAAAACCATACTTTTCTGATAGTTTCTTAATAGAGCGAAAAACCTCACCTTTATATTCAACAGCCTTCATACCATTTTGTAATGTCCGTAGGTATTCAACAAACTCATCAAATGTCCAAGGTTCGTTATAATAATCACCTTCACCACTTAAAATCCTACGTTCTAGTTTATATTTTGTGGTTCCAAGTTGTCGTGCAGCCTCTTTTATACCATAGTATAGTACTCCATCAAAAACAACCCGATAAATCTGAGCCTTTTTAACTTCGCTCTCCCAATCCACAAGACGCTTGGCGCTTGTTCTGGAGATATTAAAGTGCTCTGCGAGAACCATTAATGACTGGTACTGAACTCCGTTTACGCTAACAGGGATGTTGTTCTTATTAGACTTACGTAGTTTTTCAATGTGGTCATCATCCAATGGTTTACCATAGTTTTGGGCCAAGTGACCACGCTTACCATAAAAATAGTTTTTTTCGCCAGTATTTGCTTTGGAGATAGCCTTCTTCTGTTCATCAGACATTTCAAAACCTAACGTACCTTCACCACCATCAGTCATGTTGTAACCATTAGGTGTTTTGCAATTTAGTTTCGCTATCCAATACTTTTCTTTCTCACAAGCCTCCGCAAAGCACTCCGCAGTATCAATTAATGATAATTTAAATGCTTCCTTACCGTACTTGTACAACGCTCTCAGGATGACGCGAGAATTGCGTGCAGCCTCGTTATACTCTTTATTGCTGAAAGCAACGCTACAGTGCATAGCAAAACGCTTCTCAATGGACTTCTTAGTTAGCCCAACGTAAAGTTTTCCGTTTGCTGTGTTTTCTATTAAGTAGATGTTGTGAGGTACTTTATCCAGTCTTCCGATTGATGCCATTCAAAAACTCCAAAAGTTGTTTTTCAGTATACCTCCGCTGACCGCCTGGGGTTCGGATAGGGTTAAATTTTCCAATCTTATCCCAGTTCCTAAGACTTTGAGGGTGAACCCCAAGCATTTCAGCAGCTTCTACAACCGTGTAGAGTTTTTCCTTTATCATAGTTATCAACTTTTGTCAAGTATTTATAGGTTAATTTATGACTTTTTCAACACTAACCTGTGCCGGAGTAGTCAGAACAATATTAAGCGTAGGAACAGCAGGCCCGCTAACAGCAGGATTAGCAGCCTCCAAAGCCGCCTTCTGCTTCTCCAACAACCCAGAAATCTTAGTAATCTGCTCAATCACCTTCAACTTCTCTGCAAGCGTACCATCAGAGTGTTGACTTATCCATGTAGCAGCTTGGGTATCAAGCCAAGCCTCCAACAGCATCGTAGCCTTTTTCTGAAGATGTGGAGCAGACTTCTTAATCTCCATCATCTCAACACGGGCTTCACGAACGAACTCTGGATTCTGTTCTAGTGCTTTAATTGTATCAACTGTAATGTCATACATCGCAGCAATGTCTTGAAGCGTGTAAAGAGGTGCCAACCCAGCCACCTCAGATGCTTTCATCATGGCATAATCTACAACTAGACCTTCAGGCCATTGGGATTTTGTTGGGAGGTTTGTCATCTCTCATCCTGCCATTTCTTCAAAACTTTCACATACGCTTTCAACAACTGAAGGCGCTCTTCACGGTCTTTTGCAAGATACAAGCGGCTCACAGCCGCTTGTAGTTTTTGGTAGGTGTTATTCACGATCTTCTAGGAAATAACGGTACTGTTTCCATTCGTGGAAATTAGCGTTAAAACCACAATCGTTGGTACAAACTGCTTGATGCTCTACTGGGCTCATATGAGGTGGGTTGGCAGTTACAAGGCGGTCATGTAGCGCAATATCTTCTTCAACCGTAGAATGGTTCCCATCATGTTTCATATAACTTACACGGCAGCAACGTGCAGCAGAGATAGCGCGAAGCGTGTTTCCAGCGTAATTATCCCGCTCTTCAGAAGTAATATAAGGTAAGTGCCATTCGCCAACATTTAACTGTGTTGGAACATTACTTTCATACCGACGTTGCATTTCTTTTGCAAGATCACGAATTTCTGGCTGTGCATCAACATGATTACGGAGTTTGAAGAAGTTATCCCACTCGGTAGCAGTTACAACAACGTGAATCCATTGGAATGGTTCTAGGACACGGTTTGCTATCTGCTTGTGAAGTCCTGAGTGCATCATTGACTCTGCGTAGTAAGCAGCAGATTTTGCAGCCTCCAACCATTGCGCTTTACAAACAGCCTCGTCACTACCATCAAGATTCTCCTTAGCCTGCATTCCCGAAACGTTCTTACCCCACTCATGAGGCATTGCAGGGTCATTGCGAACTTGTTCAATCATCTTAGCAACTGGGATTGCACGAGATGAACTAGCATTACGGCTAAAAACTCGATGCGTCATAAATTCGGAGTGAATAAACCGCTGATACTTTAGATGAAAAGTAGTCAAACGAACACCAGAAGGTGAAATACTATCAGCGATGATTTTAACTTCTTGCATTAACTTTCTCCAATTCTTTAGTCAATTGTTCAATAACTCGCGCCGCCTGAAACAATTCTTCACGCAACTCAGAATTAATCTCGAGTTGTCGTTTCAGAGCAGCAGCGAGTTTAAGTGTTTCATGCGTTACTGTCAACGCTTTAGTCGAGGTAGAGTCCACTTGCAATTGTCTCCAAGTCATCTGTCAGGTCAATGACTCGCATGTACAACAATTCGGCTTCCAGTGTAACTCGATGGGATTCTCCTAGGTCGTCTGCACAACGGTTACTAAACTCATCAAGTTTCTCACGCAGGCGTTGAAATTTGGCTAGGATGTCAGGTGTTTCTTGGTTCATGGTAGGTTCTCATAAATAACTTTCATGGACTATAGCATAGATTTAGGATTTGTCAAGTGGTTTTAAAAAGGGGCCGAAGCCCCATATTTTATACGATCTCGCAAACACCTGCACTACAACTCAGAGTCTGAGTGTTCTTAGTAGTATCTTCCTTCTCAAACTTGGCAAGTTCGGTCCAATCAATGTCAGGAATCGGATGTTTACTAACCCATTCAAGATACTCTCGCTCGGAAATCTCCTGATACGGTGCCTGTTGATAAGTATGATCTGAATGTGGTAGGAAAGAAACTCCAGACAACTCATCAAAATGCTTCCAAACCCACGCACCAACTTCAGGCCACTCTTCTTCACGAACGTTAATCGTTACAGAAGGTTTATGGTGACACCAATACTGTTGATAAGTTAGCCAAACTTCAAGCTGTTTAATGGCGCTCATATCATTACGAGTGATGCACCCATTTTCAGACTTGATAGGGAAGTAAAAAACTGCACCACTATCAGGCTTCATCACATCATCTTCACAGTAAATACCAACTGATTGCATGAATTGATAAAGCGGGTCTTTCTTATCAGTACGAACAGTGCGAAGATAGTACTGGCTATGGCGAGCATGAATACCTGAAGCACTGTTAGTCAACTGGCTAACTGTATTATGACTCTTGACAGCACCGGCGTAGAACCAATGGTCATTTTCAACTTCGATGTCAAAAGTCGGCATATCTCCAATATACTCAATACTCTTAATCTTCCCAAGAATATACTTTGCACCAGTACCAGAACCGATAGCCCAAGGAACTGACTTGTCGCTTAAAGACGCTTTGACGGAATGTTTTTCAAACATAGCAAATGTTTCAGGTAAAGTCTCCTTAGTCATCGTCATCAAATACATACTGCGGCGCTTTTGGAAACTACCACCACGAGTATTGTGCGACATACCTAAGCAAAGCCCTACTGTAAGTGCAACATCCTGAACGTGCTTTGAGAAAAACTTATCAGCGCTTGAAAGCGTGCAACGCCGTTCACTAGAACTACTACTGATGCAACCGTCTGCATCAAAAAGACCTGAAATAAACGCTACAATTGACTCTTTTGAAGACCTGCGAACACACTCTGGAATAACATCAATCTTATCGGCAAAATACTTCCATACACCGTTTTTGATTAACCAATGCCACAAATATTTGTTAGCAACTTCAAGTGAAAGAGCCTTCCTGTCGTTCATCTGTTTGCAGTCCGCCTCAATCCCAAAAACTTCCTTGAGAATGCGGATTGCCTTTTCATGGTTTTCTTTTACAGCGTCGGTAAAGCGAATCCTATACTTGGAAGGACTCATCGCACCATCACCCCACAAGTACCCAAGCAGCCATGCAAGATCAGGCGTCATATGAGTAGGCGTTGTAATAGGAATACAGTCGTTTCGCATAGCAATTGCTGTACTCTTAAGGTCTTTTAGTCTGCACTCTTTACTACTAGAATAAACGCCAAGGTTGATGTCAAGGACATCTCCTTCAACTAGGTCAGATGTCTTTACAAACTTATTAACTTCCACAAACCTATTTTTACCAAGATTTTTGTGGTGTGCTTTTACAAACCATGGGTGATTCTCAGTAGACTCCACCTGAATTCCGTAAGTCGTAGTGATACGATAGACCGGTTTTATACCATTAACAAAAGTTTTTGAAATCTTGTTAGTTGCTTCGTCTTGAATGACAGACTCTTTACCCAAGTAATCTGACCACTCTTCACCGTTGTTATGCTCTGCAAACAACTCTTCGAGTGTAAGAATACCTCCATCTGTTGTGGTAAGACCAAACCAAGGACGGCAACCTGACGGCTTGTTACAAGTGATGGCAGCAGCCTTATTGATGCCGAGTTTGTCAGCCCACTCATCATTAACTTCAACTGTGTAGTTACGAACCTCTTCAAGCGTCTTTTCAAGCAGTTCTTGACCAAGCGAACCTGCTGTGAGAGGATTATCCATAACACCAGTCATTGAAACGCCTAGCAACGCTTCTTCAACAGTGTTCTTTTTCCAAGACTCACTAACAAAGTGGAAATCTGTCAAAGATGCCTGCATAGTTCCCATAATAGTTGCCAAACGAGCCTTCCGTTTCAGTTCTTCAATTCCATCACCATTTCGTACAACGATTTCGGAAAGATTGCAAAGTTCCCCAGTAGGGCGAAGAATAATTTCCGAACAAGGATTGCAACCATAAGCAAAGTTAGGGTCACGCTTACCCCACTTGGAAGCCTGTTTCTGAGCCGCTACACGGTTAAAAATACCCCGCTCACCAGATTTAGACTTAACAAGACTATACCACTCCTGCAAGAAAGTCTCTACATCGGGCTTTTCAGTATATGCAATTGAGTTGTTAGCCAATGCAAACTCAGGATGCTCAATCCACCACTGACCACTCTTTGCATCGCGCATACGCTGGTCTGAAAGGTTACTCAAACTAATCAAAGCACTGCGACGAACACCACCAACAACTACAATGTCAGCAATCATACAAACAATACCATGAACTTCAATAGAGTTCAGTTTGCGACCGGCAGCCTTCTTGAATACTTCAATGGTATATTCAAACAACTTGCGCAGAGGTGCTGGACCACTAGCACGACCACCAAAAGTCTTCAAACGAGCACCAGCAGGACGTACCTTAGAAGTGTCAAACGAAGGAATATCACCGTCGTAAAGCGAATTGATAAGTTTGTTGTAAGCCTTTGCCCACCCCATCTTAGAGTCTTCAACAACGATCACATCACCTGAGAGAACCAAGTTGTCAGGAACTTGAGGGAGTTTGGAAACTTCTTGTCGCTCACACGAGAAACCAGCCCCAACACCATTCATCAAGATGTAAAGAATTTCACTGAATGCCCGTTTGGTTGAGATAGCGATATAGGAACAGTTGTAAGCTGCAATATTCTCCTTTTCTAGAGCGGGACCAGCAGTCATCAAAGCCCTCATTGACGGCATTACTTCACAGTTTAGAATGGCTTGGTATAGTTCGTCATAAATTACATCATCGTAAGCGTTGTTAAATCGCTTTGAGAAGAAGTCACAGTAACGGTTTACAGTCTCTTCCCAAGTCTCTCGACGATTCTCAGAATCAAGCCAACGGGAATATCGGCTAATATGGATGTACTGTTCAAAAGCAGTTGGTAGGTGATTCGTCATTTAGTTATCCTTAAAAGAATTGTCAATAATACACTTTGTAGAACGCTTCTCAGCGTCTTCAATACCACGTTGGTAAGCGTATGTTACCACATGTGCTAGATCCTTGTCCAGACTAAATCGGTGTGAAGAGTGTTCAACCAAGAAGTCTGCAAACATTTTACGAACGTCGTCTAGGTAGAGGGTCATTTTAGTACCGAAACTTTTAAGTTAACTAACGCTAACTTATGCACACTACATCAAGTAGTGAGGGTGTTTCTACCAAAGCACGAAGCAGTATACCTCGTGCACCATTTATATCACGGTCAAGCGTAACTCCACCTGAAGTGATTGTTTTAGCACCGCCCAAACTTGGCTTAACTTCACCTGTCCAGCTTGCAGTCTTGCTTGTGTACGCTTCGTTCACGTCAATGACCTGCTTACCGAACTTGTTTGCTAAGTGCTTGAGTCGAAGTTTAAACGTAAAATGACTTAACGTCAACATCTGGCGTACAGATTTCTTGCGCAGTTTACGTTTAGTGCGTGACACCATGTTTCTTGTTTCAAACGTAGGGAGAAGTATAACATCGTAATTGTGCACTAAGTAGTTTGCTGACTTCCAGTGCAACTCAGTCACCAAGTCCTTAATTTTGTTGCGCATACGCTTCGCTGCTTTACGCATCCTGTACTTCTGCCCACCTTTTGCCTTATCAATTCGTGACTGAAGGTCATCAAGATGGCTGCACAGGCGAGAAATACGTCCTACAGCGTGTTCACCTAGTTTGAAACACTCAACAGGGGAGTACCCCGTCAAGAAAGTGCGTACACCTGGGTCCAGCGCAACAACTCGCTTAGTTACACTCTCTTGGTTCTCGATTGTGTAACTTTTACTTCTCGTCGGCACGACAATGAACCACCGTCCATTGTCGTAAAGGAGCCTGGAGTCAAGTACTTCTTTAGGTAGTTGTTCAGCGTACTTGAGTTTGCCTGAAATCCTAGGGTACAGACCTTGCTCAAGTACGGCTGACTTAGGGATAAAGCACGATTGCGTTGGTGACTTTCTTGAACGAAACTTAAACTTGAACGCCTGTCCAGTTGACTTTACCTTTCGGCACCCGTTCGAGAAAGCGTTATACGCATCGTTTACAGCCATTTTCTTCACCTGATAAGGCACTTCTTTGGCAAAATCAGGTAGTTCAGCAAGAATTAACTTAGCCGCACCCATCCAGTGCTTCTGGCGCGTCTCCTTCGGTTGGTTCAAGTGGTCCACAGTGCGATTGTAGACTAGTCTTGAAACCCCGAACCACTTCATGAAGAGTTTGCGCTGTTGTACCGTTGGGTAGATCCGCACTTTCTTGCTTGTGTTGATGACTCCTGCTTCCGTGTAGGCGGCAGGAGAAGTGATGTAGGATGCTAAGGAGGTCTTGAGTGAGTTCAACTTCGGGTGAACCAGTTGATTCATCGAGAACCACGACTTCTCCACCGGCTTGTTTAACGATGTGCTCAACAAGGTTAAACGCGAACCTTGCCAATCTGTCGCGGTGGGCAACCACAAGCGTGAGCTTATCTCCGCGCATACAGCGGTCCAGTAGGGCAAGAAGTTTCTTTCGTTTGAAGTTGAGTCCACTAGCGACTTCTTCAACGATTTCGGCTTGTGGATAGAGTTCACGCATCCTTGCGCTTTGTCTGTGCAGGTCGTCACGTTGCTTTGCGCTTGACACACGGCAGTAGCAGACAACAGTTGACTGTCTTGCGTTCCTGAGGAATGCATCGACG
>JACCEC012872249.1_pt1 | contig 20308 bp, 10 predicted proteins | sample 7450121 | NCBI WGS metagenome assembly JACCEC01 (sample SAMN15323455, study PRJNA562643) | freshwater metagenome | isolation source: river surface water | place: USA:Blue River Watershed | collected 2017-08-18 | reverse complement strand
GGCCTCGCCGCCGTGGTTGAGCGTGCCCAGAACCTTCTCGTAGCTGTAATAGGGCAGCTCCGGATTGGGGAAGATCAACTCCAGACTGAGCTCGGGACCAGCACGTCCGAGCAGCGAGCCAGTGTCGAGCGTGATGCCCTGCTCGGTGCCGGTAAACCCGCCCTTCTTGTCGCCGTTGACGCCGCTCAAGAAGTCGCTCACATTGAGATCGCCCCAACCGGCGGCTACTTTGAAGCCGACATCGCTTTGCACCCCGCCCATGGGAAGGGTGGTCAGCACGATCTCGCGCTCGATCGAGGGCATGGGCGACTCGAGGAAGGCCAGCACATCGCCCACAAAGCCCTTGGGCGGCAGCAACTCGTACCACAGGCCGCTGTGGTCGTAGTTGACCTCCGAGAGGTCGAGCGTTTCGCCCGAGCCCATGTAGCGGTAGATGCGGCCGATGTTGCCGCCAGCCTCGTGGCCGTCTTCGACCATCACCTGGTCGCCAAAGGCCAGTTCGGTCTCGCCGTCGCCGCTGCGGTAGGTGACATCGAGGTAGTCGCCATCGCCCGCTTCATCACCGGCCTCGCCGCTGGAGGTGGCGGTGACCACGGTGTCAGCCACGATGGAGGGCGCGTCGTCGGCCTGCACCGTCACCGCACCGGCGACATTGAGCGCGTAGTCCTCGCTGTCCTCGGGCTGCAGGATGAAGGCCTGCGCGTCGGTGCTGACCATGTTGGAGGTCACCACGATGCTGGCAGCGGCGCCCGCGCTTTCGCTGCTAGCCTCGTTGCTCGTGGTGGCGCTGAGCGTGGCCTCCATGCTGGCCAGCACGTTGAGGTCGCCGCCAATATCAAGCTCGACCGTTTCAAGCTTGGCCAGCGCCACCAGCGGGTCTTCGTCGCCGATCTCCGAGCCCACCAGGGCATCGACCGCCTTGAAGAGCACGTTCTGCGATTCCCAGCCCATGGTGTTGAAGGCGAGTGTGCCGCCGACTGCCTTGCCGCCCGAGCTCATGGTGGCGGTGTTTTCGGCGGTGATCTCGGAAACATTGTCGGCCTGCACCGTCAGGCTGCCGTCTGCTTGCACCGAGCTGCGGGTGAGCAGCGCGCGGCTGGAGCCGAGCACCACGTTGTTGGCAATCAGGGCATTGATAGCCATGGGACTGGCCGCAGCCGCACTGCCTGCTGCGCCACTACCTGCTGCGCCACCGCCCGCGCCTGCATCGGCCGCGCTAGCATCAGCTGCAGGATCTTCGGGCGGGCTCTCGGTGCTGCCGGAAAGCACCGAGCTCAGGCTGGAAGCCTCGGAGGCAGCGATGATTACGTCGCCAGCGGCCGTCAAGTCCACCCGGTCGACGCTGGCCAACACCACGCCGCGCAGGTCGTTCATCACCACCACGCCACCAACCGCAGTGCCGCCGCCGCTGGTGGCAGCCATGGTCACTTCGGCTTCAATCGCGCCGGCATCAGTGGCCGTGACCTCGATATTGCCGCCCACCAGCAACGCCATCTCGGTGGCTGCGCTAGCACCGTCGATGGCTGCTTGTGCGGGGGTGAGCGGGCCCACCCAGGCCTGGCTGGTGGTGCTGATCTTGTTGCTAGCCAGCACAAAACTGGCCGAGGCATTGGCGCCGTTGGCGGTGCTTTCGTTGGTGATGGTCGCGCTGATGGTCGAGCCCACCGGCGCGTCTTCTTCCTCGTCAAGCCCGCCAGCCTGCACCGCCACATCACCGCCCACGGTGAAGGTAGTGGCCAGTACCAGTGCACTGACCACTGCGGGCTGCTCCTGGCCCAGCGCGTCGGTGCCCAGCAGCGCATCGATCGCGTTGGCAAACAAATTCTGCGGCTTCCAGCCGATGGTGTTGAAAGCCAGGGTGACACCGACGGCCGTGCCATCGGATTCGAGCGTGGCACTGTTGTCGGCCGTCACGGCCGAGATGTTGTCGGCCTGCACGGCCAGGTTGCCATCGACATTGAGCTCGCTCATGGTCAGCCGCGCCTGCGCGCTGCTGAGTACCAGGTTGGTCGCGATCAATCCGTTGAGGGCCAGCGGGCTGCTGGCTGCCGCCCCCCCCGCCGAGCCACCGCCTGCTGCGGCATCGGTGCCTGCACCGGCACCCGTATCAGCACCTGCATCGGCACTTGCATCAGCGGCAGGATCGGCCGCCGGATCAGCCGCCGCCTCCAGCGATTTGGTGTCGCCGCTGAGCGTGGCCTCGATAGAGGCCGACTCCAGCGCCAGCACGGTGAAGTCTTCACTGGCCTCACCCTGCACCCGGTCGACTTCGGCAAACACGTCGCTGCGTACATCGTTACGCACCACCAAGCCGCCCACGGCCGCCGAGCCACCGCTGCTGGCAACCATGCTCACATCGGCGGCCACGCTGGCCTCGTCGACCGCGCTGACGGTGACATTGCCGCCTGCACTGAGGCTTACCTTTTCTTCAGCTTGCAACGCCGGGGCCACCGTGGCCCGGGCGCGTGCGCTTAGCAGGTTGCTGGCCAGCACCATGCCAGCAGCCACGCTGGCACCCGAGGCGTTGGCCTCGTTGAGGATGGTGGCGGTGATCATCTCTTCGGCCTCGGCCTCGACCGAGAGGTCGCCGCCAGCGGCCAGGTTGGAGCCCGAGACGGTGGCCAAAATCTGCGCCGGCTGCTCGTCGCCGATGCTCGAGCCCAGCAGCGCATCGAGCGCGTTGAACAACAGATTCTGCGCCTGCCAGCCGATGGTGTTGAAGGCCAAGGTCACGCCCACCGCTGCGCCATCGGCATCGGCCTTGGCGGTGTTTTCAGCCTCAATGCGCGCCGCGTTGCGGGCGCGCGCCGTCAGGTCCCCGCCGGCGCTGATGTCGCTGTTCAGCACCGTGGCGCGCACATCGGAGAGCACCAGGTTGGTGGCAATCAGCCCCTTGAAGGCCATGGAGGCCGCAGCAGCGCCCTCTTCGGCGGCGGCCTCCTCCTCGGCGGCAGCCTGTTCAGCGGCGACCTGGTCTTCGATTGAGGCCTCTTCGGTGGGTTCTTCCTCGGCAGTCGCTTCATCGGCCGCAAGCTCCTCGGAAGCAGCTGGGTCTGCGGCAGCCTGATCAGCGCCTGCTTCTTCATCGGCTGCGGCTTGAGCGTCCAGATCGGCTTCGGGAAGTTCGGGCAACTCTTGATCCGAGAGTAAAGCCGTGATGCTGGCCGAGCCGCGTGCGAGCAAGGTTACATCGCCTTCGGCCTCGATCGCCGCACTGTCCACCAAGGCCTTGACCACATTGCGCACGTCGTTGCGCACCAGTTGCGCACCCAGTGCGGCTTTGCCTTCGCTGCCCGCGGCCGCGCCGATGCGCGCGACGATGCCCGAGGTGTCGCTGGCCTTGACCAGCACATTGCCGCCCACGGCAAACACCGTGTCGTCGGGCAACTCCATCTCGCCCGCTTCGGTCTTGGGCGTGAGCAGCACATGCGAATCGGCGCTGACCAGGTTGGAGGCCAGCGTCAGACCCACGGCCACGCCGCCGCTGGACTGCACGGTGTTTTCAATCGACGCATTGATTTGCGGCACAGTCACGGCCGTCAGCGTCAGGTCTTCGCCGATGTCGAGCGTGGTGTTGGTGATCTCGGCGCTGGAGCGGGCGCTGTCGGTTTGGCCCAGACCGTCAGTGCCGATCAGGGTGTCGATGGCGGCCGAGAAGATGTTCTGCGGGGCCCAGCCGATGGTGTTGAAGGCCAGCACCACGCCGGCGGCCACGCCCGAACTTTCAGTACTGGCGGTGTTTTCTGCGTCGATGGTGGCAGTGTTTTCCGCCTCTACGCCCAGACTGCCAACGACGGTGACCAAGCTATCGCGCAGAGAGGCGTCAGCATCGATCAGGATGCGGTTGGTGGCGATCAGGCCGTTGGCCGCCACCGAGGTGGCGCCGCCACCGCCGCCCGCTTCACCCGATCCGGCATCGGCGCCTGCATCAGCAGTCGGATCGGCCGCAGCTTCATCGGTCGCTCCGCTCTCGGCTGCACCAGCCTCTTCAGCCGAGGCAACCACCTCACCGCTGAGGCTGGCAGAAATCTCTGCGGTGACTGAGGCAGTGATCGAGGTATCGCCCTCGGAGGTCAGTGTGAGGCTCCAGGCATCGGCCGCCACCTGGGAACGCACATCGTTGAGAGAAAAAACGCCGCCAGCGGCCACAGTGGGTCCAGAGCTGCCCGTCACCGCGGACGACATTGACACCTCCGCGCTGATGCCCGCGTCATCGATGGACGAGATTGTCAGACTGCCCCCGACGTCGAGTACCGACAGATCGGTGCCAGCCAGCTTTTTCTTGCCATCAATGAAGGCCCGAGTGTCCGAGCGCACCCGGTTGCTCGCCAAAATCATGGCTGCCCCCACCGACAAGCCACCGGTGCCGCCGCCAAGTACATCGGCAGCGTTGCTGATCAGCGCCTCGATGCCCATGGTGTTTTCGGCAATAACGCTCATCTCGCCAGCGACCGAGACGTCGCTGCCGCGCACGAAGGCGTGGGTCAGCAGGGGGGAGGCAGTGGCGCCGATGTCGGTGCCCAAGATACTGTTGAGGCCGGCCGCCGCGATATTGCCCATGTCCCAGCCAACCGCGTTGAAGGCTAGCGATGCGCCCGCGGCGGCCCCCGAGCTGACGGCGGTACCGGCCTTGCTTTGAGCCTCAAGCGCGGCGCTGTCGACGGCCTGAACCGCCAGGTCACCCTCGCTGGTCTCGAGGGTGCTGTCCTCCACGTAGGCCAGCACCTGGCCATTGAACTGGTTCCAGGCAAAGGTGCCGCCAAAAGCCATCTGCATGCCCGAGCCGCCATTGCCAGCCTCCCCCTGGGCCGCAGTTTCCTCTTGACCACCTGACTCTTCTTCCGTTGCCGACTCGCTGTCAAACACTGCCATCGACTCGAGCGAGACGCTCAGAGTGCTGTCATTGCTGGCCAGCACCGACATCTCTGTGGCACGGACCGTGCTGCTGAGCAAGTAGGCCGACACCTTGCGGTCGACTGTGTTGGTGGTCGAGGCAACGCCCACCTTGAGCGTATCGAGTTTGGGAATATCGGCTGAAAAGCCTTCACTGGTGGCGGTAAAACTGGCCAGGTCCTGTGCGATCAGCGCAATGGCGCCAGTGCTGATCAGGTCGGAGCCCTCGACCCAGGCCTCGGTGTTGCCTTCGACCTTGTTGCGGGCGATCTTGCCATTGGCCAAGGTGGTGGTTTCGTTGAGTGCATAGACATTGAGAGCACCCACATCCAAGGAGGAGTTGGCCGCAAAAGCTTGTACATCATGGTCGATGTTGCTGATGTGCAAGCCCACCAGCGACGACATCACCGAGCCATAGATGCCAGCGTTTTCGCCGTTTTCGTCGCCAGTGCCATCAAGGCTGGCCGCCGCAATGTGCACCAGGCCGTTCTGACTGTTGATACGCGTGGGGCTGCCGCGCGGGTCCTGGTCACCCAACCCCGCCACTGTTTTGCGCACCCCATCGATCTGCGTCCAGCCCAGCTCAAAACCTTCGAGGGCCTGGCCGGCCTGGGTGTCCTTGCTCAAGCCCGTGATCTCGCCATCGGCCATGTCGAGCACCACCGAGGCATCGGTCCAGTCGACCGCCTCGATTAACAGGCCCACGCCCGGGTTACCCTCGTCGTCGGCTTCGGGCGTGACGCTGATGTCCACACCGCCCTCGACCAGGGCCTCGGTGGTCTGGTCCAAATCGAGCGCGAGACGACCGCCAATCAGACCGTCATTGGCTGCCAAGGACCAGCGTGACTCGGTGGTGGCACTGATGGCCAGGCTTTGTGCAGTGATGCGTGCGCCATCAGCAACGCGCACCCGTGCGGTGGTGCTGCCATTGACCTCGTAATAGCCGGTCAGGGTGACGTCTTGTTCGAGTTCGACCGAGACCTGCGCAGCCAGCACCACATTGCCCAGCACTTGAACGGTACCGGCCACATCGATGCCTGCACTCAATTTCAGATCGTCGGTGCCGATGGTGAGTTGACCCAGATTACCCGCATAGCTGTCACGGGCCATGAGCAATACGTTGTTCTGCCCAGTTAGCGTGCTGGTAGAGGGGATGTCGATGATCTCAGCATCAACGGACAAGCTGGTCGAGCCCAGGTCGACGTTGTCAATCACCAACCGATCAATGCCACCTTCGCCTCGGATGCCCAAAATGCCGCTGGGTTTGGCAAACACGATGTCGTAAGGGGAGGCGCCGTCCATACGAGACAAGCGCAACATGCCACTGGCATCGTTGCTCAGACTCATCTGGCTGTCGCCATCGCCCAAGTCCAACACCAGGGCCTGCAGTTGAGAATTCAGCTTGAGCAGGGATGAGGTTGAGCCGGTCCAGTTGAGCTTGCTGCTTTGCTGCGACTGCGTACGGGTCAAGTCGATCAGTGTGGCGATGCTTGAGAGGGTCTCCACATCGAGCGGTTCGGCCCTTCGGTCATCGACCTTATGAGCCAGATTTTCCACCACCAGCGGCTGTTCGCTGTCGACCCGGTTGAATTGGACCAAGGGTTCTGCCGACAGCAATATGCGGTCTTCCAATCGCTCGACGGCACTGCGGCTACGACGAAACGCATCCGTGATGAAATGAAGCGGTCGACGTTTGATTTTTCTCATCACACACTCGCGTGCAAATGGGTCAGAGTCTGCTGGCCAGCAAAAACTTGCTGCCGTAAAACCGAGTGGGTTTGACCAGCATCCAAGGCTCCGTAAATCGTGAGGTAGGGTTGGGACTGTGCGTCCAATCCCGCGTGTAGCCAACCAAGCTCAAGCGGGCCAGCCAAGGCGCAGGCCTGCCGCCAATGCTCAGGAGTCAGGCCCCATTCGGTCCCAAGTGTTAACAAGTGGGGCGAGAGATCATCAACGCGCCATCCGCAACCATAAAACCGTACTCCCAAGCCTTGTCGAGCGGTGCCCGGCTCGCGCACCAGCAATAAACGGTGACCATGCCAATCGGGCGCCATGCGCAACGCGCTGTCCAGCACCTGGGCCACACGTCGGTACAACGGTTGCAGAGCAGTGTCCACGTCCTGCGCAGTTTTCAACAGGGCCACCAGACCCGGGCCATCCAGACCAGACACGCGCCAGTATTCCGTGCTACGCACGTTGAAGTCTGACGCGTCGACGCGCCATTTGCACGACTCGATGTGCAAATCTACCCCGCGTTGGGCGGGGGGGCGTTGGTGCTGGTCCACAGCCCTCAAGGCATGCTCCCAATACACCTTGGCAACCACGTGTTCGTTGGTTTGCTCGACCGACAGGTATATCTGGCGTGCCTGGAGGCAGTGGTCACGAAACTTTTGCCCCCAGGGTTCAGGCAGTCCCAAGCGATCCGGCAATGACATCAAACGCTGCACCGAGACCCCTAATGGGGAAAATCCAGCCAACCAGCGGCCAGACTCTATGCGGCCGGGGGCCATCCTCAATGAACATTCGCCGCCGGTGATGGACAAGCCCTCAACCTCAGCGAGCATGGCGCGCAAAGCAGTGACTGCTGCTGGACGCCATGGGGGCCACGCGAGGAGGTGCGCATGTGTGGAGCGCTTCATGCAGCACCTCTGCGCGCAAAGGGCAACGCTTTGGCCAACCAATCGTCGTTTTGCAAAACGGCAAAGCGCCGCTCAAACGCATCGCGCTCACACCGTCGTTGGGCCCATGAGATAGCCAAGCGCGCACACGTTGGCAAGGCGTTGGGCGCATGGATCTTGACCAGGACCAAGAGCCGACGGGCCAGAGCCGGCAAGTAGCGTGTGGCCAAATTGTCCGACAAGCACAAGAATATCGACACACTACCCGGGTCGCCTTGGCGGCCACAGCGCCCAGCCAACTGACGGTCGATGCGGGTGGACTCGTTGACTTCGGCAATGATCACATGCAGACCGCCGTTTTTTTCCACCAGCGGATCCAAAGCGATATCGGTACCCCGGCCAGCCATGTTGGTAGCAATGGTGATGCGCCCGGACTGACCGGCTTTCGCCACGATGGAGGCTTCCTCGGCGTGGTGCACCGCATTGAGCACCGCGACTGACACCTGTTGATCTGCCAGCAAGCCAGCCAATGTTTCGCTGGCTTCCACACTGCGTACACCCACCAACACGGCACGTGCAGTTTTTTGTATGGCAATGACTTCATCGACCACGGCCGACCATTTGTTTGCTGCAGTCAGCATCAATTGGGCCGGTCGGGTGATGGTCAAACGGGGGCGGTGGGTGGGAATGCGAGCAACGCGCAGGTGGTAGACCCGCCAGAGTTCATCTGCGGCTTCCCACAAGGTGCCTGAACTTCCCGACAATCGGCTGAATCCCCTGAAAAATGCCTGGAAACTCATTTGGCTCATGGATTCGTTAGGATCGGTGATCGCCACTCCCTCTTTGGCCTCGATCGCCTGGTGCAAGCCAGCGGTCAGGGTGCGTCCAGGGGTCATACGCCCGGTGAATTCATCCAGCAAGACCACTTCCCCGTCTTGCACCAGGTATTGGTGACCTGGGCGATAAAAAACATGAACTTGCAAGGCTTGGCGCAACAACTCTTCGCGCCGTGGAGCCGGTCGCCATACCGGTGGTAACTTGGGGGCTAATTGGTCCAAGGCGTCGATGGCGCCTTGGCGCAATTGCACACTGCGGGTGCGCGGGATGCATTCGAAGTCCTTGTCCGCTTCCAGGTTCGGGGCGAGTTGGGCCAACAGCACCACGGCCTCGCTCAAGCCGCGGCTTGGACGACGGGTCGACAAAATCAGCGGGGTGACCGCTTCATCGATTAACACGCTGTCGGCTTCGTCCACGATGGCGGTGTGGAGCCCCCGCACCAGCAATGTCTGAGCTTGCGCCGGGTCTTCGGGCTGGCCCAACCAGCGTTGAAATTCATGCCAAGCTGGGTCGCGACCAGTGCCAGCGGCGAGTTGATCGCGTAGATAATCAGCCAGTAACTCCTTGGGTGTGACATACACCACGTCAGCCGCATAGCGAAGCGGCCGCGCCTCGGCTTGAATCCCCTCGTGCACCGAAGCTAGGCTGACACCACAGGCATCGTACAAAGGCCGCATGATGTCCGCATCGCGCTCAGCCAAGTAGTCGTTGGCGGTGATGACATGACAGGGCCGTCCACTCCAACCTGCCAACACCGCTGCCAAGGCAACGGTCAGGGTCTTGCCTTCGCCAGTGGCCATTTCCGCCAGCCATCCATGGTGAAGTGCCAAGGCTCCCATGAACTGCACCGGGTAGGGTTCCATGCCCTTGACGCGCCTGGCCACTTGCCCAACCAACGCCAGCGCAGCCGTCAATTGTCCCTTGGCACGAACAGGGTCGCGGCGCAGGTTTTCCTGTGCCAACACCAAGGCGTCTGATAAGGCTGAGTCGCTCCAATCCGCATACGCTGCGCATTGCTGCGCGCAAGCCTGGGCTTGATGCCACAAGGGCCGGGCTTGGTGTGGACGGCGACGCAGCCAACCCTGGGCACGATCGACCCAGGCGTCTAAGCCTTTGGGCAATTTATCCAAATCGCGCAACTTCTCACGACTACCATGTCGGGGCGGCATCGTGCCTGACCATGGCTGGGAATGGGGGATGTCCAGGATGCTCATACCCGGAATCTCCTTTGCAAGAATTGGCGCAAACTTCGCTCCCACTGGAACAACAAGGGCGAATGTGGCAAGGTGATACGCATGGTGCCTACCCGGCCATGCAAGCGGCGCAAGTCTTGATCCGAGCCCGCGGCCGTTGGGGGAGGTAAGAGCGCTTGGATGCGGAAAAAAGGCTCGGCTGCGGTCAAGCCCTTGGGGTCGTTGGGCTGTACGGCAATTTCACCGCCTCCTGGCATGCCCAGCGCAGGAGAAGGTAACAAGCCTTGCTCAAACGGCATGACATCGGTTTTGGCCGATTCAAAATTGAATTCCTGTTGCCCGCGGATGCGAATCTCTGTAGCGAGCAAACCGGCTTCAAACAGGTGGGTGTTGATTTGCGGCAAGACCGCCACAAATCGCCACTCTCGGTCATCGACCACTGTGCCCAAGCTGCCACCTCGGGGAACCCATTGGCCGCGGCTGGCATCGAGTTCGGTGGCACTCCAAATTCCTTCGATGGGAGCAATCACGGTCAAGGCTTGTTGCTGGCGCAACAGCTCGGCAATTTTTTGCTCTGTCGCTTCGCGTTGGCGCTCGATCGGTTCGATATTGGCGACCGACGACGCGATAGCCTGCAACTCCTGCGCCAACAAATGTTCGCGCTGTTGTTGTGCAGAGGCAATTTCAAACGCAAGCTCTGGGTTTTCCAGGTGAGCCAACACTTGGCCCGCCGTCACCCACTGGCCAGGTTGGGCCACCAATTGCACCAAGGCGCCCCCCGCCTCGCTGTACAGTTCCCTCGAAAAAGTGGCTTGCATCACACCTTTGACACGCACCCGATCGGGCATGGGCACTGCCGCCAACACACCCAAACTGATGCCTAGGATACCCAGGGTAATGCTACCGGTGCGCCAGCGTTGGTGGTGCAATTTCGGACTGACCAACAGGTACTTGGAGAACTTGAACAATGGCAACACGGCCGACGTGAAAAACAAAACCCAGGCCAGAGCCACGCCCAGATCCAAGTACTGCTCAGCGATGAAGAAAATGATGCTGGACATCAGCACCACCCAATACCCCAGGCTCAATGCACCATAGACAGGCAGCATCCAGGCCTCGGTAGCGGTGCGCGCGACGGGTTGAACATTTTTCACGCCCAGCACCCAGCGTTCAGCCAAATACTTGAGTTGATCGCGCGATCGTTGAAACAAATTGGGTACATCCAAATAGTCGACCAGCATGTGGTAGCCATCAAAGCGCATCAGCGGATTGAGGTTGAACAGCACCGTCGAAACGCTGGCTACAAATATGACGTTGTAGGCCAGTGCATTCACCACACCTGGTGCCGTATGGGCCCAAATGAGGGCTGCAACGGCCGCGACGGCCAATTCGCTGAGGACTCCCGAGGCCCCAACCAACAAGCGCTGATAGCGGCTACGAAAGCCCCAACTGGCAGTGGCATCCATGTAGGGCAAGGGTGCAAACATAAGCAACATGACACCCATCTTGTGCACCTCGCCGCCAAAGCGCTTGCAAGCTGCGGCGTGTCCAAATTCATGCACCAACTTGGCCAGCACCATACCAATGTAGAGTAAACCCAAGTTGGCCGGAGCGAGTAAACCAGCGGATTGGTCGAAAAGATGATCGGACTCATCGGCCAAGGCTTTGAGCCCCAGCAAGACCAAAACCGCATAAATGCATGCCCCTACCGGACCAAAAACGCCGCGAATCAGGGGCAAGCACTTCTCCAACACACGGTCCGGATCAAACAAGGGCAATTTGATGGATAAAAACCCCATGACAAGGGCTTTGATCTCGCGCGAGCGGCGTTCGGTGTGGCGCTCAAACAAACTGGCCGCCGCAGCGCCGCGGTCAAACTGCAATAAATTTGACAAGTGCAATTGCCCCAGCAACTGAACCACCTCTTCCTGGGTCAGTGACAGTTCGGGGTCGGCCTCGATCACATCGGACCAGACCTCGTCAATGGTGCGTTTTGGGTCCATGCGGCTGAGAAAGGCATAGGCTGCAGCTGTGACGCGGAAGAACTCGCTGCCTAAACTGTCACGCAACACCACCCACTCTTCACCACGAAATATTTGTTTGTGTGCGCGCACGCTGCTTCGCAGGCAAGCGCGCACACTGGCAACCAGGTGCCACGTGTCGCTGTAAGTGCGCCCGCTGGCTTCGTCCATGCTCATATCCAGAAAAACTCCCGCAAGAACCGAATCGTTCGGTGGGTCAAGACCCAAATCAGGGGGCGGTCACCGGCGTCAATGCGCGCCAACCCCCCCATACCAGGCCGCCACCATGGGGGAATATCGCTTTGCACTTTGGCGCGTGCGAGATAAACGTTGCGGCCTTCGCGCTGGGTCGAGGCAGGGTCAATCCGTTCGAGCCGAATCGCAAAGCGCTGATCGGGTCGTCCTACCAAAGCGAATTCACCGGTGGAGCCCACTTTCACCTCATGCACATCGACCTGATCGATTTCCAATTCCAGGTAGGTGTCATCGGTTTGCGCTAATTTCAGCAACAAGTCACCTTTGCGCAATGGGGCACCCAGGTTTTTTTTCAACTCACCTTCGACTACCACCCCAGTGCGTGGGGCGATGACGTTTGCGTGTTGCAACTGGTGACGCACCAAAGCCAGACGCGATGCCGATTGTTCTTGGCGGGCCAAGTTGATTTGCATTTCGGCCAATTGGCGCGCCGCCTGCGCTTTTTCGGCCTCGCGGCTATAGCGCAGCACATCAGCCTCGGCCATCGACTCCTCAAGCACCAGATCCCGGGTGTCAAGTTGCACCAAGACCTGACCCGCTTCCACTTTGTCGCCAATCTCTACATGGACTTGACGCAAATAGCCATCAAAGGGTGCTGGCATGAACAACAAGTCTTTGCTGCGCAGAGTCAAAGTGGCGTCGACTCGGTAGGCCCATGGCCACACACACATCACCAGCAACAGCATGCTTGCGCTAAAGCCCGCCAACTTCCAAGCGCTGTATTTGGGAAGCAGGCTGTTTTGGTACGTGCTTTTCACTGCACCCAACATTCGCGCCCCCCACCAGCGGTCACGCGATTTCAAGTCGGCCATGGGTCGAACCACCATGTCAGCCACCAAGCGCAACTCCCACAAGGCATCATCGTCCCAGGTGCCAATGCGCTTTTCCAAGCAAAGCACGCCTTGTACCCCCTGATCATCGCGCAGGGGCACACTGGCCATCGCCGCAACTCCTTGCATCAAGGCATACGACTCGTGGGCCCGGGTGACGTGTCTAGAACCTGATGGCAATGGATGGATCACGGCCTGAGCTTGATCGGCAGCCTCCTCCATGGCGCTTTCCAGTGCACGGCTAAGGGTCGAATGCGGATCGAATTTTTCCACATGACTGATAGCGGTCAAGCGCACATAAGGGTCCACCATCCATCCCAAGGAAACACGATCAGCTTCGAACCGAACTGCCAAGGCGTTACACAACTCAAAAGCCATTTGCATGAATCTTGTTTGGCGACTCAGCGCGATATTCAGACGCAAAATTTCATACAAACGTTGAGCGTGAGGCTCGCCATCTAGATCAGTTTTCGACGCGGTCGGTGGGTTGGTTGGGGGAGCGGCGCCATGGGCTTGGTGTGTGGCATAGGCCGCCGGCACCTTAGCCACTTCTAAAGCCCAGGCCAGTAGTCCTGGCGCATCAGCAGCGAATAGGTTCACGTCCAAAGCCACCACCGCGGCCACTTGCTGTGTGCCAGTGGGGAAGGCTTGAAAGCGCATGACCAGAGCTTGCTCGTCATCGCCAAGGGTTTCCACACTGAGGTCTGGCCGCGAAGCTTGCCCCAACCATTGCAAGACATGGTCTGCATCGCCGTCCAACTCTGCAGCATCGCTGGGCCACTGGGCCAGGGCTTTCCAGGGCTGCCCAATGCCCGACACCAACAGCAACACCCGTCGAGCTAGCAAGCTTTGTCCGATCGCCTGGATGTACTGCGCCCAAAATGTCTGCGCTGGGGCATCCAGGGCAGACAAGTAGGCCCAGGGTGTGGACAAATCCGTACCCGCGGCGGCGTGGGCGTTGTGGGCTTGTTGGGAGGAAGCGTTCATACGCGCAAAAGTCACAACAGCAAGCGGCCACTGATGCCAGGACGCACGGAGCCATCCAGGTTGTCAAATTCTGCAATCACTTCCAACAAGCCGCTCGAAGGATCGGCTACAGGTGATACAAAAACCACTTTAGCTGCTCGGCGTTTGGATTGTCCATATGTGGCCAATTCGATGTTGACCATTGCTCCGACTTGCAGCTTGGTGCCAGTGCGGGCTGGGACTGTGCCCATGAATCGCACCCGGCTGGTATCGACCAAGGTGATCAAAGGCTCGTGGGCCGCGATGCTCTCGCCCACCCGTAAAGCCACTTTGGTGACTACCCCGTCAAACGGTGCCCGCAAATGACGACGTTCGTAGGCCTCTTGGGCCAATGACAACTCGATGCGCTCGCGCTCTTTGCTGGCCTCCAAGGCTTTGCGCTCTGCAGCCACAGTGCCCAAGGACATTTCTTCGTCCTCGGCTTGTTTACGGGAGACGCCTCCGCTGAGTAACAAGGGCGCAAGCGAGGCCACTTGCAAGGCCAGAGTCTTTTCTTTTAGCCGTAGCTCCTCTAGTTTTGACATGTCTTCGAGTTGCAATCGGCGGCGTTGCACTTCCAACTCTTCAAGCGTTCGATCCAGGTGCATCAACAATTGGCCCTTGGTGACCCGGGTGCCCTCGCGCACCAGCATGCCATCTATTCGCCCTGCGACGGTCATGCTGAGCTTGACATCTTTCAAAGCTTGCGTGACCCCCGGAGAGGTGGTTGTCGAGGCGACTGCTAAGTTTGTATTTGTATTGGTCGCGGGGCTGACAACCATGGGACTGCCCGACGCGGGTATGGAAGGGGCCGCAGTCGGTTTGTTAGCATTTGCAGGCGAAGCGTTTTGCGCCCCAGTCAGCGGTGCACCTGCCACCAGTGCACACACAACGATGAAAAAAAGAGGGCGCGACAACATAGGGTCAAGTTTGGGTTTGACTCATTCAGGACGGCCAGCGCTGTAGCAAGACGCCTTGCGCCGACTCCAAAATCACTTGCGCTTTGGCGTAGGCCAGTTGCTGTTCAATCACCATCAAGCGAGAGTTGACTGTTTTTTCCTCGCGCATCAAGATTTCGCGCATTTCGCTGCGACCGGCACTGAATTTTTTCCGCTCGATGTCGAGTTGCTGTTGCTCGCGTTTGGCCACCTCTTGCCAATGAACCCAGCGCTCCAAGGCACTGCTGCGCATGTTCAGGCTGGTGTCGATATCGTTGGTGATTTGCACTTCCAAGGACTTGATGGCAATCAGGGCTGTTTCGCGGCGCAAATTGGCGGCTGCGACATCGGCTCGCCCTTGCAAGTTTTCTCCTAAGGGCACTTGCAATTGAAAGCCTAAGCTCCACGTTGCGTAGTCACGAGTTACTTCGGATCTGTAGGCCGTGCGAGCCCCATAGGCCAATCCATTTTGGCCATAGCTGGCGATCAAATCGATGCGGGGTAAAGCCTGGTTTTTGGCATACACCAATTGCACGCCTTCACGCTCCAGAACCTTTTTTTGGATCAGATAGTCGTGTCGAGATTCCAAAGCCAAGCGCATGGCTTCATCCATTGAAACGGTTGGCACTTCAAGAGGCACCAGGGGCAAATCGTCGGCAGCCTTCCAAGCTGTAGCGCCAATGCCGGTGGCGGCCATGATCAAGGTGTTGAGACGGTTGAAGCGTTCGCGTTCGCCTTGTTTGGCTTCGCTCAAGCCAGCGCGAAAGCGTGACAATGAGTTTTCGACTTCCACCACATCCACCTCGGCTAAACGGCCCTGGCGCGCCAAGGCTCGAGCTTCGCTGAGCAGTCTTTGCGCGGTCTGGATTTTTTCCAATGCAGCGTTGACGCGGTGTTGCGCCATGATCAGTTCGTAGTAACCCAGAGTGGTCTCAGCCACGATGCTGGACTCTGTTTCGCCGAGGGTGTGTGTGGCTACATCGAGGTCCAAGCCCGCCACCACGGTACGGGCCTTGGTGACGGTAAAACCGCCGTCTTTGGCCAGGGGCTGGGTCAAGGTCAGGCCCCAAAAGGAGCGGTTGTCTTTGGCTCCTTCAGGGCGGGTTGGGTCGTTTTGGTTGATATTGGTAATGAATTGCGACAAGCTGGTTTTGGCCTCGAGCTTGGCACCACTGGGCAGCAACTGGCTCACGCCGGCAGCGTAATCTTGGCCATCGCGCAGGTACAAACTCTTCATGGAGTTGGAGAGTTTTTCCGTCTCGGTCGATCGGGCCAGCTTTTCCTCATACGTGCTTGGCTGGCGATTGATGCCATTGGTGGCTGACAACGTTGCCAGGGGTTGAAAGGCCGATGCGGCCCGATCGATACCCGTGGCTGAGACGTCCCGTTCGACTTGCTTGCTGCGGATGTCCTTGTTGGCCATGCGCACTTGATGAATCACATCCTTCAAGCTCAAGGCTGGGACAGGGCTGGCGGTGTTGCGTTCGTTCGAGGTCGATTGGGCCAGAGTCTGGCCACCAAAGCCCCACAGCACTACCGACACGCACAGTGTCACCCCCCCCCGCTGGCACCACGCCTTGTCCATACCTGCACCTCTGTCCATTGAACAATTGACTGTCTTCGCCTCCCCATGCGTTCTCAGCCTGGGGTGGGATGACCCCTTATTGAAGTACTTCTTTGGACTTGCGGCGAGAACCGGCAGCAGTTTGAGATTTTTCGTTTGCGTTCACATTGGCCGGGCTTTTCATACTGGCTAAACGCTCGATTTGCGCGAGGGAAATCAAGTGGGCATAGATCGCGGGCAAATAGCCTTTTTGCCGGATTTCAACGAATTTGGTATCGGTGAAATTGTTCAATCGCTCTTCATTGATGACGTAGCAACCCGTGATGTTGCGAACCTGGCTGGCGGCATTGACACGCATATTCAACGGGGTCAGCAAATTGTTTTGGATCAAGAATTTGCTGAACTCATGGGTCATGGTGTCCATTTGCTGGAGTTCACCCAAATAACGCTTGACGTTTTCAATCACTTGAGTGGGGTTGCCTTGTTCATCAAACATCGGTGTCCCCTCGGTGTCGCTCAGTAGATCACTGGCTTCGTCCACACACACGATAAACCGATCGGCCTCAGTGGCCTTGGTCAAGGCAAAGGGATAGCGGCGGATGATGGCAGGAATGTACGAACCCGCCCACTGTCCCTCACTGCTGACGAACAGGTTTTCTCCCGCATCCAGCCCCATCAAGGCTACAGGGCGAAAATCATCACTGGCCTTGTCTTCCAAAAAGACCAGAGGGTAGATAGCCGCAGCCCGAGCGAATTCATGCACCGTGACATACGCCACATGGAATTTGGACGCGAACCGAAAATCATTGCTGCTACGAATTTTTTTGGTTGCATGGCGTTCTTTGTTGACAGGTACGACTTGCTCAAACATGTTTCATCCTTGAAAATTTAATCAAAACTCATCTTCGCCTACCAATTGATGGGGCGTTTGTCTCTCGCTTCACGCACCTAACTGGGCCGAAAATGTTAGTCTTTGCAGTTCAAATCACCAACAGTTGAATTTCGACATTTACGCGAAAAAATCCGACATTCTTGCTCACCGTTAATTGATTTGTTGGGCATTTAGGATAAACCCATACAAATTTAATAATGCTTTTTTACTTGTTTCGTCTGGTGCTGGTTGTAGGCTGTTGGGTCGGGTTAAGCGTTGCCCGAGCCGATTTGTTGAGCCCACACACCCTGTCCCTGTCGGCCATACAGCAAATAGCCATCCTGGAGGACAAACGAGGGGACATGGGCTTTGAACAAGCGAGCCGGCCGGAAAACGCCGCGCTGTTCCAGCCTTGGCCGGTGGAGCAGGGACAGATCAACATGGGGTTTTCGCAGTCTGCCTATTGGGTTCGCGTCAGCCTACAAAGAGCCCCTGATGCGCCTGCGAATTGGATCTTGGAAGTCCCGTACTTCCTGTTGAACCAGGTGGATTTTTACGCCCCCCAACGACCAGTGGTGCAAACCGGCGGCCAACGCCCATTGGCTTCCAGGCCTTTTTTGCACCGTTTTTTTGCTTTTCCGGTTGAGATCGACACTCAAACTCAGCACTACTACTTGCGTGTAAGCAGCCATCACAGTGTGTCTGTGCCTATTACGGTTTGGCAAGAGCAGTCCTTTCGACATCATGTGCAGAAAACCACTGTGTTACAAGCGCTTTATTTTGGCGCCTTGTTGGCCTTGCTGATTTACAACTTGTTTTTGGGTTTGTCTCTGCGTGATATGCGATTCCTGTTTTACAGCGCATTTATCGGGGTGTTTGGCTTGGGTATGGTGTCAGGCAACGGCATGGGGCAATTGTTTTTATGGCCGGATCAGTCCTGGTTTGACTCGATCTCACAAACCTTTTTCATCTGCCTGGCCGGTGCATGTGCCATGTTGTTTGCCAACGAGTTTTTGCAGGCGCGGCGCTACTTGCCCAAAACCGCCGCACTGTTACGTGTCTTCTCTGTGTTGTATCTGGTCGATGCTGTAATTGTGGTGATCTCACCGTGGTTGGCGTTTCCAACGCTGTGGGCTGTGCAGACGCTATATTTCTTGGCCTTGCCGTCCTCCCTGCTGGTCTTGATCGCCGGGTATCGCGTGCTCAAACTGGGTCACAGGGGAGCGCGGTTTTTTTTGCTGGCCTGGGCGGTTTTGTGGTCAGGAGCCATCATTGCCACTTTGCGTGCATTTGAATTGATCTCCACCAATGTGTGGACGTCATACAGCTTGCAATTGTCTTCGGCGGTGGAGATGCTGTTGCTGGCATTTGCATTGGCAGATATCGTGCATCTGGAGCGGCAAGAGCGCGAGCGGGCTCAGGGCGAAGCCTTGCAGGCCAACCAACAATTGCTAGAGCGCTCCCAGAGCACGCAGGAAGAACTTGAGGGCGAGATCCACAAACGCACCCAAGAATTACAACATGCCCTGTCTGCGCAAACCCATTTCCTCAATAAGTACCTGCGCTTTGGCGCTTTGATATCGCACGAATTTCGCAATCCCTTGGGCATTATCAACAGCCAAATCAGTTTGCTTCGAAAGGAATACACAGCCGGGCAATTAAACCTGGAGAAACGGCTGGACACCATGGCCAGCGCGACCGGCAGGCTTTTGTCGTTGTTCGAAACCTGGCTACAGGGTGACCGTTTGCAACAAGAGTTGAAAGAATTTTCCCCGAAGCACATCCCCTTGTCCGCTTGGCTTCGCGAGTTGGTCGATGCCCAGTCCATCTACCATGAAAAAACTCCACTGTCCCTTCAACTGAATGCGTCTGTGGGTGATGTGTGGGCCGATGAAAATTTGCTCGAAGTGGCCATTCTCAACCTGATTGACAATGCCTGTAAATACTCTAAACCTGGCCAAACCGTGGTGATTGAGACGCGCAAAAAAAAGGGTTGGGTGGGCATGGCGGTGATCGACCAGGGCTTTGGGATCGATGCCAAAGACCATCAACTGATTTTCGAAGACTATCAGCGGGTTAGTGCTGAGAGTTCGATCGCTGGCTTGGGTTTGGGTTTGCCTTTTGTGCGGCTGATCGTAGACAAGCACCAAGGCCAACTTGAATTGGACAGTGCGTTAGGCCATGGAAGTACCTTTTGCCTGTGGTTACCCGATAAATGACTCCCACCATGAACACCCTGGACCCTAAAAATACCCACAACGACCGTGTTTTGGTGATTGAAGATGAAGCGGCTTTGCTGGAGGCCTTGGTCACTTACCTCAATATGGAGGGGTTTACGGCCGATGGCGTTGGCAGTTTGGGGGCTGCATCGCAGTGGCTGAAAACACACCAATTTGACGTGCTGATCTTGGATCTGGGTTTGCCCGACGGCGATGGTCTCACCTGGTTGAGCACCAATGCACAAGGCAAAGGAGTGATCATCACAACCGCGCGTGGAGAAGGGGAGCAACGCATCCAAGGTATACAAGCTGGTGCAGATGTCTACTTGGTCAAGCCCATCCAGCTGGAAGAACTGGCTTCGTTGGTGCGCAATTTAACGCGCCGATTACGCACTCAGATCACGCCTCAATGGATATTGAACCCACAACACTGGACGCTGGCGTCGCCTACAGGCCTGGTGATTAAACTGACATACTCGGAAACCTTGCTGTTGCAACGGTTGACCCGCGCACCCGGGCAAGCTGTTTCCCGGCGCGACTTGGTGCTGAGTTTGGGCCACGACCCTGATTCGTATGATTATCGGCGCATGGAAATACTGGTGCGGCGATTGCGCAATAAAATCAAAGAGGTTTTGGGCAGCGAACTACCCTTGGATACGGTGCACAAAATCGGCTATGCGTTTACCGCTGCGATCGAAGTCGCCTGATCGCGCCCTCCGGGATCAGACCTTTGAGCAACTTGTTATTAAAAAAGTGTGAAGGTCCTGGCAGGCTATTTTTCGAAGCCCTTTTCTGCCAGCAGTCACTCATAGAAACTTTGGTCATTATTGGGCTACCCAAGAACCCGCACATCAAATCCGCAGCCAGCGGATAACCATGGGTCGTGCGAGTCTGCCACTGCGAAAAACTCATGCATCGCCTCTCTACCCCGACAAATGCATCAACAGCACGGGGCCATCTTTGGGCCCCGAGTCTTGGAAGTGAACGCGTTGTCCTTGGATCACTGCAAATTGGGTATCAGGGGTCTCGTATTTTTTCTCAAGCCCAGCCCTGTCCCAATCAGG
>JACCEC010364249.1_pt1 | contig 20321 bp, 17 predicted proteins | sample 7450121 | NCBI WGS metagenome assembly JACCEC01 (sample SAMN15323455, study PRJNA562643) | freshwater metagenome | isolation source: river surface water | place: USA:Blue River Watershed | collected 2017-08-18 | reverse complement strand
CATTTGTTTGAGCTTAGAAGCTCAAGTTAAGACCGAAAGTCCAACCTCTAGTTACTGGGTAGTTTCCTACGTCAATACCGAAAGTCAAGTCAGCGTCACCACCAACTGCCGGATCCAAACCTTCGTAACCAGTGATGGTAAATAGGTTGTTCACAGAACCAAAAACTCTCAATCTTTCCATCTTCAACTTCTGCAAGACACTTGCAGGAGCAGAATATCCAAGGGTCAAGTTCTGGAATCTCAAGTAAGATCCATCCTCAATGTAATGCGAGTTGGCCACGTTGGCGTTAGAGAAGTTAGACACACGCTCTACGATTGGAATAGTTGCATCCAAGTTTTGAGGAGTCCAAGCTTCAAGCAATCTCTTTGACTTAGCAGCACCTTCAAAGGTCTGGTTGAAGTCAGTGAACCAACGAGACTGGTTCCAGATTTCGTTACCGATAGAAGTATACAAGTAAGCAGAGATATCAAATGCTTTGTAACCCACAGTGAAGTTCATACCGCCTGTGAAATCAGGCACTGGATTTCCAAGGAACACACGGTCTGCAGGAGTGATTGTACCATCCTTATCTACATCTTCAAACTTGAATCGACCTGGAGCAGCACCATCCTGTTTGGCATGCTTAGACACATCTTCTGCATTTCTAAACAATCCAAGTGTATTGAATCCGAAGAAAGAAGAAAGTGGCTGACCTACCGCGTTACGGATTGGCTGAATACCTCTGTAAGAAGGGTTCACAGACGTGATGAAGCTCAAGCCAGGAGCTAGCGCAACAATCTCGTTCTTCAAAGTTGAACCAGTTACAGTCAATTCATAAGTCAAATCAGAAGTCAATTTACCACGCGTAGTTACCAAAAGGTCAAGACCTCTGTTCAACATCTCACCAATGTTTACTGCTGGAGGTGCAGCATTGCTACCTGCGGTCAAAGGAATTGGAACTGTAAACAACAAGTCTTTGGTATCCTTTCTCCACCAGTCGAAAATCACATCCAACTTACCGTTGTAGAAGGTACCATCAAAACCAATGTTCTGAGTCACAGCAGTTTCCCACTGTGCGTTCGGGTTACCAATACGAGATCTTCTGAAACCAATCTGAGCACCTGAGTTAGAACCTGTGATATCGTAAGAAGAAGCTCCTACATCACCTGCGAACAAAGAAAACTGGTTGTTTGGATCTACGTTGTTGGAGTTACCCATCTCACCCCAACCACCACGGATCTTCAAATCGTCGATCCAAGTAGCTCCTTGAAGGAAGGATTCGGAAGAAACTCTCCATGCAGCAGAGAACGCAGGGAATACACCATATCGAGCATTGGCACCAAAACGAGAAGAACCGTCACGACGAACTACAGCACTCAAGATGTACTTGTCATCGAAGGTATAACGCAACTGACCGAAGTAAGAGTTGAAGTTAACCCCTTTGAATTGATTGGAGTTTACTTGACGAGTTCCTACTGGCAAGTTAGAAATAGTGATAAAGTTTGGATCTGTAGAGAACGGATTCTGACCTACAGCACTCATGCCTCTACCAGCTCCTGAGTTCAAGGCTTCTTGACCTGCCAAGACATTGAAGTCATGCTTGCCAATTTTCTTCTTGTAAGACAAGGTATTAGTAAATGTCCAGCCAAAAGAAAACCCTGATCCTTCACCGTATCCGAAAGCAGAGTTGTTTTCAGAGTTTTCGTACTGAAGGCGGGAATAATCCCAGAAGTAGAAGTTGTTGTACTGACCACCTACGGAAGTTCTGAAAGTCAAGTCATCGATGATGTCCCACTCCGCATACACGTTACCGAAGGCATTCGCATTGAAGTTTCTGTTGTTCAATAAACCTTGACGAGAAGCTACTGGGTTTCTTGGGTTGTTGAAACCTCTAGAAGCAGTACCTGCATAGCCACCAAACTCGTCATAAACAGGAATGATAGAAGGCATACGGAACGCCTGAAGGATGTCATTTTCATCATCGGATACACCTCGTCCGCCAGTTCCACCTTGCTGACCCAATACCTGACGGTAAGTAGCCTGGAAGTTTTGACCAATACGGATTCGCTTAGTTACATCAAATTCAGAGTTGGCACGCAAAGAATATCTTTTGAAGTTGTTACCAATCATGATACCAGCTTGCTCCTGAATACCTAGACCAATGTAGAATCTAGAAGTTTCAGAACCACCATTGAAGCCCAAAGAATGTCTGTTCAAAGGTGCAAAACGAGTCAAAGCAGCATACCAGTCAGTTCCTTCGCCTGTAGCGGCTCTAGTCAATTGACGGATAGTACCTGCAGCAGGATTGATATTGTACCAACCTCTTTGCTCTTCGATTTGAGCTGCTGTAAACGGTCCTGGCTGACCAGAAAGCACACTGAATGCTCCCGTAGTTGGGTTTCGGCTAATTGAACTCAAGTAGTAAGGCATTACTGGAGTAGCACCTGTGCCGAATTGTGGGTGTCCATAAGCTGGAGCACGGCCCTGCAAGGCAGCTGTATTTTTCTCAGCTAACCAAGTAATATCCGCATAGCCTTGTGGATTCAACATGTCCAAACCAGTGCCTGGATCCGTGATACCATACATACCATTGTAATCTACACGCAACTTCTTGTCTCTAGCACCACGCTTAGTAGTGTAAACGATAACGCCGTTAGCAGCACGAGCACCATAGATAGAAGCTGCAGCAGCATCCTTCAATACAGTAGTAGACTCGATGTCATCAGGATTCAAGAAATCAGTAGAAGAGGTAGGCAATCCATCGACGATGTACAAAGGCTCGTTACCACCGAAGGCACCGAAACCACGTACACGAATGATAGAAGAAGTACCTGGCTGACCGTTGGTAATTACAGTTACACCAGAAACACGACCTTGAAGGGTCTGCTCGATGTTACCTGTAGGGATTACTGTCAAATCCTTAGGGCTTACAGTTGCAATCGCACCTGTAGTCTCTCTTCTGGAGTCGATAGAGTAACCAGTTACTACTAGTTCAGTAAGGGTTCTTTCATCTGGAGCCATGGTGAGGTCCACCACACTACGTGCACCTACTACTTGTTCTACAGTAGTGTAGCCAATGAAAGAGAAAACCAAGGTAGCTTGGTCATTAGGAACATTTAGGGAGTATTTCCCGTCAATGTTGGTGGCAGTACCGTTGGTCGTTCCTTTCACAAGGATAGACACACCCGGAAGGCCCATGCCAAATTCGTCAAGCACTGTACCTGTCACTGTTTTCTGCGCGTAGGCAGCCGAGACAGTAAGCACTAAGAGCGTAAGGCACACACTTAGGATTTTGTAAACATTTTTCATAAACATAGATAGATTGGGTAACAAGATTAATCTCAATAACCTGTTTGTTAATTGATTATGCAATCGTTTGCGATTATTCTTAAAATAATTGCAATAGGAGGTCCACTGATTTTTTAAAGGATTCTATTGCGCCTATACCTGGTCATATGACCTGCGAACTTGAAAAAACCGATAGGTTTGACATCGGTCGATGCTAGGTGAGAGGAGGTTCTGGATCAAGTAAATTTACTCATAGGCTAGTTTTTTGGGTTAGATTGTCAATTCTCGACTCCCAATGTTAATTAATCTTAAAGAAAAAACAAACTCTCTGCGTGAATTAAAATTAAGATGAGATATTTTTTTTTATCATTTAAAACAAGCAAGATTCGCTTTAAACCTCAATCTCTTTTGAAGACATCTCAATTTTTAACCGAACATTCTTAAAAATCAGCGACAATTTTTTAGATCATGAAGACCAAAGGTTAAATTAAAAAATTCACCTAGTCGGGGAAAATCCCGACCCCCCCAGTCAGAAATCAAATCTATAAATCCTGAAGTGGTCCTACACTCTTTCCAAAGCCTCCACATTAAAAATCAAGCAGTGATCCCACAGCAGGATCTAATCGGATCTTCTCTTTTAGTATAGGGTTGTACAAACTGGCCTTTTCTAGGTAAAGCCGAGCCGACTCAAATTGCCCTGATTCCATAGCCAGAAGCGCTAAGCCATAGTAGCCATAACCCAACTCCCTGCCTTTAATCACAGAAGATTCAAATGCGGCACCGGCCCCCAGGTAATCACCCAGAAGAAAAAGAGCGATTCCTTTATTGAAAAAATCTTCTGCTCTGAGCTGCGGTACATTAAATCGAAGTAAGGACAACTTGTAATCTCCACGTCGGATGTCTAATGCACCTCGCAACAAATCAATCGCTGAAGCTAGGGATGCATCTCCTTTTGCAAGGACGGAAGCTTCCGACAGAACCTTGTATGCTTCCCAATACTCCCCTTGGAGTACTTTGAGCTGACCTTGGTTGTACAGAATCAAGGGATTTGGATTGCTTTGGCTAGCGGCTTCCAGTAGGCGCGCAGCCTCAGTCCACAATACTTCGCGTGAACCCAAGTCCTGAAGTTGCTGGGCTTGGCGCATGCGCACCACCGCCAAATTAAGTAATGGTCCCGGCTGGTCATACCACTTTGCCATGCTGGCAAACAATGAAGCCTGTTCCTCCAAATCTTGGCTTGCCAATGCGGCCTTCTCCCATTCCGCATAGGAAAGCCTATTGGCTCCACCTGGACGAAGAGATTCCTGTAGCCGGATTCGTTGCGCTCGATTCAAACCCAGATAGGGCTTGGCCGTAAGTTCCACCTTCACTACCCGCAGCTTGGGATAAAGACGTGAAGCCACGCGCTCAAAGTCCGGCAAGCTTTTCAATTGGATTCCTTTTTCTAAAAAAGATTCCTCTGAAAGCAACACCTTATAATAGGACTCTTTGGTTGCCTCGGGCAAGTCCTCGTAGTCGGCGAGCAAGATTCGGAAATCAAACCAATTGTTCCAGCGAGATTGTGTCTTGATTTGTTGCGGGTCCAGCTCAGGAAAAAAGGAAAGCAATTTTTGACCTACCACTTCGGCTCTTCGGTAGCCCAGTTGACTGTTTCGCCCTTCAGCCTGCTCTGGAGATTGCAGTCCGGTCAACTGAATCGAAATAATTTCTGGGTTTTGATTCAAAAAATCCACCAATTGCTTCCTTACTTCCTCATTGCCCAGATTTGGGTTCCAGTCCGACTTGCCGGGAGCAAACTGAAAATAAACGGTCTTCGTTTGCGGGATTGATGGCAGGGGTTTTTGTTGGAAATCATAGCGCCCAACTTCCGGAATGGATTCCCCCAATTCGTATTGTCCCATCCGCACCATCAGTTGTAAGGCGCGTATCCCTTTGGCCAAAATTCTCTTTTCGGTCGGAACTTTATTTTTGCCTTCAAAAAATTGAAGCTCAAGCACTGCTCCTTCCATCCAAGGGAGAAAAGGGATGTTGACACTTTTTTGAAATGCATCTACCCCACCCTGCTTCGTAAGTTCTAAAGGACCCAAATCCAAACTGTCTTTGGCTGACCTCAGCCAAAGTTTTAATCCAGGTTGCTTGGCCAATACCCCTGAGCTTACAGGCAATTTTCCAGAAAGAGAAAACTCAATCGAATCTTGCGCTACCCTAAGTTTACTCGGAACTAGGCTGACGTTTGCCAAATACTTAAAGGGCTGTTCTATTTCTTGTTGCTGCCCAGAAAGAGGTGGGCTGATCAAAAAAAATACTGGGACTAAACAAAACAATCTGATAATCAAGGCAGTTTGAATAATGCTTGAATTTTTCAGTATCTTTACATCCATCCATTTTGCCACAACCATGGAAAAATTAAAATTATTTTTTGAAGAACGCGCCTTCGGAGTTTGCTCCAAACTTGGAGAAAAAATGCGTTTTCCAATCGATAGCATTCGGCTATTTTTCATCTATACTTCATTTGTCACGCTCGGATCACCTGTAGTGCTCTATGTATCTTTAGCGATGATGATGAAAATTAGAACCTATTTTCGAAAAAAGAACCATCCGGTCTTATTTGACTAAAGATCAGTAAACTTTTTGATGCCTCGAAAGAGTTGATGGGCAAAAATAAATTGAACCGGCCCTGTACTTCCTCGTTTTTGAGTTGAACCAATTTGCACCTGCTTCTTTTTTGGGGAGGTTAAAAACGCTACATATCCCTTTACGATAGCTTTAGCAAAGCTTGCTTGTCCTTTGAGTAAGTACTGCACAGCTGCCATTCCTTCCAGCCCAGCTTTTACGAAGAATGTTCCTATGAACTTCAATGCCCCCATATTCTTGTACACCATGGACAGGCTATTTCGAATGTTGAGGTGTAATTTTCGAGCGCTTCCTCGATCCAAGGTAGCTCCTCCCAAATGGTAGACGGTCACAGATCCTAGGTATCCGATTTTTTTTCCAGATTGACGAAGCCTCCAGCATAGGTCAATTTCTTCCATGTGGGCAAAAAAATCAAGATCAAAACCCTGCTGCGAGTAGAAATCTGATGCTCGAATGGCCATGCAAGCACCCGAAGCCCAATCCACTTCCAAGGTATCATTGTACTGCCCTTGATCCTGCTCTAGGTGACTCCAAATCCGCCCTCGACAATAAGGATAGCCCAAGGCATCTATAAATCCCCCACCTGCACCAGCATAATCAAAGTAGGATTTATCCTTCCAAGACAAAATTTTTGGTTGAACAGCCGCATAGGACTCCTTCTCCTCGAGAAAGTTCAGCAGCCCTCGATCCCAATCTGGAGTCACCTCCAAATCTGTATTGATTAGTATGAAGTAGGCGTATTGCCCACGCAATTGCTCCAATCCGTAATTGTAACCGCCGGTAAATCCATAGTTACTTTCTAACTCAATCAGCTTTACCCCTGGAAACTCGCGGCGTACGTAATCCAGGGATCCATCTGTACTGGCGTTGTCTATCATCCATAGGTCATGGGAACTATGGTCTACTACGGAAGGTAAAAAAGTAGGTAAAACTGTTTCCCCGTTGTAATTGAGTAGAACGATTGCGCAGGGTTTCATCCAAACAAATTGCCTAAGTCCATTCCTGGAATAGAAGGAATCATTCCTTCGGTAGCAGCCTTCATTTCATGCTTGATCTTTTCATCAATGGATTCCATGGCTTTATTGGTAGCCGCTACGATCAAATCACTGAGCATTTCCCGGTCATGCGGGGTTAGCAAGGATTCATCGAGTTCCATCTTCAGCACCTTTCGCTCTCCACTCACTACCACACGCACCAATCCTGCACCAGACTCCCCTTCTGCTCTCAGGTGCACCAACTTGGCCTGCGCTTCTTTTATTTTGGCCTGGGCTTCTTTTACCTTGCCCATCATGCCCATCAAATCAAACATATCTTGCTGTAGTTATTTTTTGTTTAACACCCTGAGGCGGCACTTGTTTGGTATAACACTTATTGAGCAGTCCTCAATCTTGCAATTGCTTCAGTGATACTTAAGGTTTCCTGCTCCCCTGTGGCCAGGTTTTTCAGGGCCAGCGTGCCCGCAGCAATTTCCTGATCTCCACAAATGCCTACGAATGGAAGCTCCTTTCTGGAAGCATACTCAAGTTGCTTTTTGAGCTTGGTCACCTCTGGATACAATTCAGCCTTCACTCCGGCATCTCTCAAGGCAGTCAAGCAGCGCAATCCATAGTCAAATCCTGCTTGGTCAAAATGTGTCAAAAGAACTTGGGTGCCTGCAAGTCGGTCCATTGGAAACAAGTTTAACTCCTCGAGAACGTCATACAAGCGATCCACACCAAAGGAAAAACCAACTCCTGGTACACCGGGTAAGCCGAATACCCCAGTTAGGTTATCGTATCGACCTCCACCACTTACCGAGCCGATGGATACGCCGTTTACCTTCACCTCAAAAATGGCCCCAGTGTAATAGGATAATCCTCGAGCAAGCATGGGATCAAAATCCACATGATCTAAGTTGGTGCCCAGCTGCTCGAGCAAATGAAACACCTCCTCCAACTCCTGCACCCCTTGCAATCCAATGGGGGATTGGCTAAGAAATTGAGTCAATACAGCCAAACGCTCCTTTACTCCAGTGGCAAGATTCACTAGGGGAAGCAACTTTTGCATGGAAGCCTCTCCAAATCCTCGTTGAAGCAGCTCTTCCTTCACCTTTTCCCAGCCTATCTTATCCAACTTGTCGATAGCAACGCAAAGCGGACCTTCTTTTCCCTGCTCGCCAATGGCTTCAGCGATGCCGGTCAAGATTTTTCGATTATTTACTTTAATGGCGTAGTCCTTCAGTCCTAGCTTGGCAAATACCCGTCTGATCATCAAGATAATCTCTGCTTCACAGAGTAAACTTTCAGTGCCCACCACATCTGCATCACACTGATAGAATTCTCGGTACCTGCCTTTTTGGGGACGGTCTGCTCGCCAGACGGGCTGAATCTGGTAGCGTTTGAATGGGAAAGAAAGCTCGTTGCGGTTCATGGCTACATAGCGTGCAAAAGGAACCGTCAAGTCATAACGGAGACCTTTTTCAGAAAGCTTGGTCAAATTAGCAGCTGAACCCTTAGCTAAATCCTCTGAAGCCAAGTCTTTCAAAAAATCTCCACTATTCAAAATTTTAAAGAGTAATTGATCCCCTTCATCACCATACTTGCCTGTAAGGGTACTCAGATTTTCCATGGATGGAGTTTCGATCTGCTGGAACCCAAAGAGCTCAAAAGTATCCTTAATGGCATCGAGAATGTAATTTCTTCGTGCCATTTGAACCGGTCCAAAATCGCGGGTTCCTTTGGGAAGACTAGGCTTTTGCATGGTGATTTTTCAAAATTGAACTCAAATTTACCCAAAATTCCTAAAACGAAGGAGCATCTCTTGGAAAGGCAAGAATAAAATCAAAAGATTTGTAGGCAGAAAAGATAAGTTTATATACTTTTGCAATCCGTTTCGAAATCAAAAATTTTAACTACATACGACCATGGGTGTTACTACGCTTAAAAGAAAACTGAAAAGAAAAAGACAAGGTCAGACTGGACGAGTGATCAAAATCAAGCAATTGTGCGCGAAGCCTGTGATCAAAAATGTTGACGTGGAGGCTCTCAAGGCTTCTTTCGAAAAATAATCCGATCTTTTTCTGAAGATATAAAAATAGCGGCCCTAGCCGCTATTTTTGTTTTTAGCCTTTAGTAATTTTTCCTCTTTTACCCAACTCCACTACACGGAGATTGGTGATTTTTCCAGCATCCAATTCAAAAAGCAAGAGGGTACGCATCTGGTGAAATCCATGCTGCCCTACCGCACCAGGATTCATGTACAGACAGTTCAGCTCTCGATCAAATTCCACCCTACAGATATGGGAATGCCCACAAACAAAAAGTTGCGCGTTTTGGGACTTCAATCTAGTCTTGACACCTTTGGCATAGCGCGGAGGCAGGCCTCCGATATGCGTCATGACCACCTTCACTCCTTCTAATTCAAATTCTTGCCATTCTGGAAATCGTTCTTGAACCGCTTGGTCATCAATATTTCCAAAGACCCCACGAAGTCGCTTTCCTTTGGGCAAGATTTCCAAGATTTCAATATCACCCACATCTCCCGCATGCCAAATCTCATCCACCTCTTGCAGGTAATCACCGATTATGTGATCTAGGTAACTGTGGGAATCCGAAATCAATCCAATCTTTAGCGGCATATTGAGAAGAAAGCAGTAAATTTTCGAATCAATTAGGCAGTTGTTTCCGCAATAACCAAATCCTTCGATGAAAAACACCTTCGTTCTTTTCGCTCTCCTTTTTCTTATTGGCACCAGAGTCTTCGCACAAACAGCAGTCCAAGATTCCATTCAGGTGCTCTCCATTCCACAATTTGAAAAAATGGCCGCCAAAAAGAAATCGAAAATCATCGATGTACGCACGCCAGAGGAGGTAGCCGAAGGCCATTTGGCTGATGCTACCACAATTAATTTTCTAAGCCCCGATTTTGCTTCTCAGGTGGCTAGTTTAAACAAAAAAAGAACCTACTTGCTCTATTGCCGTTCGGGCAGTCGCACGCGAAAAGCCGCAGATGCGATGCAAAAAATGGGATTCAAACACGTATACATGCTGGAAGGCGGAATTAACGCCTGGAAAGAAGCCGGCAAGGCAGTTGAAAAATGAGTCCTATTCGTTCGATCAACCCCTGGAATGGAGAAGTTCTCCAGGAGTATTCACCGGCAAGTCCGGCAGCTATTGAACAGGCGCTAGCCTTGGGGGCGCATTGTTTTGAAACTTGGCGTAAACAATCATTTCCTGAAAAATCAAGGCTTTTTTACCAAATCGCTCAGCGCTTGCGTGCTCAGAAAGAGGAATTGGCACTACTAATTAGCCTTGAGGTAGGAAAAGTAATCACCGAGTCTCGCGCAGAAATTGAAAAATGTGCTTTGGTCTGCGATTTTTATGCGGAGCGGGCCGCAGCGTTTTTAGCCCCTGAACCCATCCCCCTTCCTGACCAAAAAAAAGCGCAGGTGATCTTCCAGCCACTGGGAATTATTCTGGCAGTGATGCCCTGGAATTTTCCATTTTGGCAGGTATTCCGCTTCGCCTCCCCCACCCTGATGGCAGGAAATGTAGGGCTACTCAAACATGCTTCGAATGTACCCCAATGTGCCTTAGCAATACAGCGCCTATTTACCGAAGCCGGGTTTCCCGAAGGCTGCTTTCAAAGCTTGTTGATCGATGGATCTCGAGCTACTGCACTACTTGAGGACCCCCGAATCAAAGGCGTGAGCCTAACAGGAAGTGAAAAAGCAGGTGCAAGTGTGGCTGCTTCCGCTGGAAAAAATTTAAAAAAATCAGTCCTTGAGCTCGGGGGTAGTGACCCTTTTATTATCCTCGAGGATGCAGATCTTCCTCTTGCCGCCAGTACAGCGGTGAAGGCACGCATGATCAACTTTGGCCAAAGCTGCATTGCTGCCAAGCGATTTATCATCGAAGCCTCTGTATATGATGAATTTGTAGCACTTTTTCTCCAAGAACTCAAAAAACTTAAGTCCGGAAGCCCCCTAGATGAAAACGCCTCCTATGCTTGCATGGCGCGGCCTGACTTGGCTACCGAACTTTTCCAGCAAGTGCGGGACAGCGTAGCACTGGGAGCACGGATTTTGGCAGGAGGCAAGGCACCAGCACCAGGTTCGGCATGCTTTGAACCAACGGTGCTAGCGGATATCCCCAAAGGATCCCCAGCTTTTGCTGAAGAGCTTTTCGGTCCTGTGGCCAGCCTCTTCAGGGTAGCCTCTACCGAAGAAGCAATTGCTTTGGCCAATGCCACCGAATTTGGCCTAGGAGCCTCCATTTGGACCGCGAACCTGACCCGTGGAGCTGAATTAGCTGCGCTTGTAGAATCGGGGGCAGTGTTTCTAAATGCCCAAGTAGCCTCTCATCCGATGTTGCCTTTTGGGGGCATCAAAAAATCTGGATATGGCCGAGAATTGAGCAAACAGGGAATCTTGGAGTTTGTGAATCAAAAAACCATTTACCTAGGTTGAGTACTGATAAATACAAAGAAGTGCTTAGGCTTTGCAAATGCCCAATTCCTTTCTATTTTTACGAGCCAAAAATTTGTCCCTAAGCAATGAGAGAACTACAATTTCGGGAAGCCTTGAGAGAGGCCATGTCCGAGGAAATGAGACGAGACAAAAACGTCTTTTTAATGGGTGAAGAAGTTGCCGAATACAACGGTGCTTACAAAGTATCCCAAGGGATGCTGGATGAATTTGGACCCGAAAGAGTGTACGACACCCCAATCTCTGAACTTGGATTTGCCGGTCTTGGAGTAGGTGCAGCGATGAATGGATTGAAGCCAATCATCGAGTTCATGACCTTTAACTTTTCCTTGGTTGCCATCGATCAGATCATCAACTCGGCAGCCAAAATGTATGCCATGTCTGGCGGCGCCTATTCTGTGCCGATCGTTTTCCGCGGTCCTACTGGGAATGCAGGTCAATTGGGAGCTACCCACTCATCCAACTTTGAAAACTGGTTTGCAAATACTCCTGGACTAAAAGTAATCGTTCCTTCCAATCCTTCTGATGCCAAGGGATTACTGAAATCTGCCATTCGTGACCCTGATCCAGTGATTTTTATGGAGTCTGAAGTGATGTATTCTGACAAAGGAATGGTTCCTGATGGAGAGTATTTGATTCCAATCGGCGTAGCCGACATCAAGCGCAAGGGCACAGATGTTACTGTGATTTCTTTTGGCAAGATGATGAAGGTAGCTCTGGAGGCTGCTGAAGAAATGGCTAAAACAGGAGTTTCCTGCGAGGTAATTGACTTAAGAACGGTTCGTCCGATCGATTATGCTACCTGTGTGGAGTCTGTCAAAAAGACCAACCGCGTGGTGATCGTTGAGGAAGCAAATCCATTGGCAGGTATTTCATCCGAACTCACCTACCATTTTCAGCGACATGCCTTTGACTACTTGGATGCCCCTGTCATCCGTGTCAACTCCATGGACATTCCCTTGAGTTACGCTCCTTCTTACATCGACGTCACTATTCCTAATGTAAAGCGAACTGTAGAAGCCATCCAAAAGGTGCTTTATAAGCCTTAAATTCTAAAATTGAAATAGTCAAACCCAGACCCTCGAAGGTCTGGGTTTTTTATTTTTTGTGGCTAGTGTCCTTTTTTGAAATAAAAAAATCCCGAATTCAGTGAATTCGGGATTAGTAACTCAACCCATCTATAGTTTACTTGTTTATTCAATTAATTAGTTGCGAATAGGTGCTGCTCCTTGTTCGCCTTGTCCTTCACCCCCATCTTTTAAGTCGTCGTTGGTGATGGACTTTCTCTTTTTAGGACGCTGGTCCAAACTCATTTTACCGATACGGTAATTGAAGTTGATCTTAAAATTCAAATTTTGAAGACGAGAAGTACTGTTCTGTACGATGCTAGGGGTAACGATTTCGTTACGAATAATCATTTCCTTCATCAAGAAATTTTCTGCCCCAAAACCGAAGGAACCTCTTTTCTCCTTAAACTGCTTATTGAAGTTCAATCCATAGGCAGCAAAACCACCTGAGGCACCTTGCAACTGCACTTGACGACCTCTAGCGAAGGTGAAGAGCTGAATTTGCCAATCTTTAGGCAAGGTGTAATTACCAAATGCACGGCCACTCACCACAAATCCCTCATTTTGGGCGGCAAACTTTGGATCTGTCAAGCCGTTATCCAGCATGGAATAAAACAAGTCCATCCCTCCATTCAAAGAAAGTTTGTTGTTGAGGTTCACATTAAAAAACAAGTTGGTTCCTACGGCCTGCTCACGACCAATGTTTTCGAAGCTGGTAAAGATGATTCCATCTTCACGCACATTTCGAATGGCCTGAATGGAACCCGTGGTGTTTCTGTAGAATCCTGTGAAATTCAAGGTAGTTCCTTTGATAAAGGTGCTGTAACCCAATTCATAGTTGTCGGTCAATTCCGGATCTAGCTCAGGATTACCTTGAGAAAGCTGCTGGGGATTGGACGCTTCAATGTTGGGATTTAGAAAACGAAGCGATGGTCGTTGGATACGTCTGTTGTAGGCCAACTTGATCATGTTGCCATTTTTCAGTTTTCTACTCGCATTTACGCTTGGCACAAGGGTTCCGTAAGAAGGAATCTCAGCCTTGAAGTCCGTTTTGAAGTCGGCATTGATCGTGGTGTATTCGTAGCGCAACCCTGGCTTCAAGGTGTAATTTTTGAGCAACTGAAATGTGTAGGATAGGTAGCCGGCAGTTACGTTTTGATCGTAACTAAACTCATTACTCAAGGTAGGGTCTGGCAAGGCTACATAAGGACCTGTTGCTCCCTGTGCAAGGAAATAGGAGAAGTCCGAATACGCCTTTCGCAAGATGTTTTTGGCTCCATATTCAATGATTTGAGTTCCTTTTTCATTAATCGGATTGACGTAATCTACCTGAAGCGTAAACTCTTCGTTCTTGCTTGGGTTCACGTTTTTCAACCTTGAAAAGATGCTTTCCAAGTCATTTTCCTCAAATAGTGTATTTGTAAATGAGTTGTCTCGATTATTATTGGAATACAAGGTAAGGAAGCTCAATTCCTTTCCTTTCTTCTCGAAGGTTTTGGTGTAGTTCAAACTCACATCTACCGAGTTGGAATTGTCCAGCGTGTTGGTTTGTCGGTTTTGCTGGGCTCGCAACACGTCATTTAAAGAATTCTGCGTAAGGAAATTATACTGCCAGTTTTCGGAATTTCGAATACCAAAATTGACTGCACCAGTAATGAAGTTTTTGTCATCGATTTCGTAGTCAACTCCAAAATTGTACCGTCCAAAAATTTCCCTTCGCTCGGTGTCTGCAGACTGTTGGGAGGTAGAAACACTTCCATTAGCAAGATTGGTCACTTGCTTATTTTCGAAGCTTCCCAGGATATTGTATCCTGAACGACCAAATCCCCCCAAGGAAAAGCCCATCTTGCCCTTACGTGCAGATCCTTGAAGACCCAAATTGGACCCTCTCCAGCCCGCCGCAGAATTGATATTGAGCGTCATTCCTTGTAGGTTATTTTTCTTGGTGACGATGTTAATTACCCCTGAAGTACCTTCGGCATCAAATCGTGCTGATGGCGATGTGATGACCTCCACGGCCTTGATTTCGTCTGCAGGAATCTGTCTCAACGCATCTGCGATGGAAGAAGCTGCAATGGCCGAAGGGCGGTTATCGATCAGTACGAGAATGTTGGCACTCCCACGCATGGACACATTGCCATCCAAGTCTACGGATAGCATGGGCACTCGACGCAATACATCTGTGGCATCACCGCCGGCTGTAGTCCGATCATTTTCAGCTTTGTAGATCGTGCGATCCACTCGCTCTTCAATGAGTTCTCGCTGGCCTTGCACGGTAATTTCTTGCAGTGCTACCCCTTCATCAGAGAGTGCTATTTCACCTAAATTGAGATCCACCTCCATGGAATTTACGGTAATGGAGCGCTTGACAGTTTCGTAGCCTAAGAAGGATAGTTGAAGTTCGTAGGTCCCTAAAGCAAAGCCTGTGATGTAAAACACCCCGTTTCCATCAGCTACAGCACCCGCAATAGAGACTTCTGAGCCGGTTTTGTATAGTGCAGCAGTAGCATAACCTACTGGACTGCCTGTCTTGAGATCTTTCGCCACACCAATGATTCGGGTGGGCTCTTTCTTTTCACTCGTTTGCTGGGCTTGAACCCAACTTAAAGCGAGCAATTGAAAAATTAATAGAAGTACTGTTACTTTTTTCATGGTTTAGTTTTCAAAAAGACTTTTTATAGTCTCCTTATATACCACAAAGGTGGGGGTAATGTTTGGCCTACTAAAATCCGATAGACCAGTACAAGCCCCACATCGACCAACCCCCCAAAAAGAGAGACCAATAGATTATCCTTCCAATGGGTAGGATTGATATGTCCATTCAGGCTCTTGGTGGGGAATAATGGGGGATTGGTAGATTTGATTGGGAAGAAAAAAAGAAAATACCTTAGCTTCACCATTGAAAATCAAGGCCATGTTCTCACAAACACGAAAAAGAAAGCTTTCCATTTTGGTTCACCTTCTTGGCTGGATCATGCTCTGTGTGGTCTTACTTATCCTCTCTCCACTCTCTTGGAGGATGGGAGAGCTAGAGCTGCCAGTCCAATACTGGTTGAAGCAAATCTATCTAGTAGGACTGCTGATTACGATTTTTTACCTCAATGCCTGGGGTATCGTCCCCAAATTTCTACTCAAAGGAAAAAACTACTTGTACTTGGGGGTGATCCTTCTTGGAGCAGTCCTTTTTTATGGACTCATCGTTTATTTCGAGCAGTTTATCCAGTATGGAGAGAAAATGCATGCACTTTTCAATCCAGACAAACCCTATCTCCCCAACAAGCGCTGGGTACCTGGAGATGTGTTTCAAATGCTCCTGTATGTGATCTCCATTGGGCTGAGTACCTCTGTGGCTTTGGTAGAAAAGTGGCAAAAAGACGAGGCATTACGTGGGGAACTGGAAAGACAGCGCATCAATACTGAACTATCTTACTTGAAGGCACAGATTAACCCCCATTTCTTTTTCAATACGCTAAACAACATCTACTCCTTGACCACCCTAGATGTGAGTAAGGCGCAGGAAGCCCTATTGAAGCTTTCTCGAATGATGCGTTACGTGCTTTATGAAAACCAGAAAGACACCACCCTGCTCAGCAAGGAGGTAAAATTTATTGAAGACTACCTCGAATTGATGAAAATGCGGCTTTCGCAGAAAGTTCATCTTTTGGTCAAGCTGGAAGAGCCAAGCAAAGATTTGGTCATCGCACCCATGCTTTTTCTCCCCTTTTTAGAAAATTGCTTCAAACACGGCGTAAGTTCTCAACAAGAATCTGAGATCAGCATCAGTTTGGAAGTGATGGGAGATACGGTATTTTTTGAAGCAAAAAATTCAATTTTCCCCATCCAACCTGATAGTCCCGAAGCACTAGAGAATGGCATCGGGCTAGTCAATACCCAACGAAGATTGAGCTTACTCTATCCAGAAAAACATCGCCTTAAATTGGGAAAAGATGAAATTTCTGGACAATATGGAGTTCATCTGACCATCAATCTGGCATGAAAATATCCTGTGTAGCCATTGACGATGAACCTTTGGCGCTTGATCTACTCAGTAAATTTATCCAACAAACTACCTTTTTGGAGCTTAAGGGTAAGTTTTCGAATGCGATTGAAGCCTTAGGCTACCTCAATCAGCACGAGGTGAATCTGATATTTATGGACATCCAAATGCCTGATCTCTCTGGTATGGAGCTTGCCAGAATCTTGGATGGAAAGAAAAATTCGGCCCATACCCGCGTAATTTTTTGTACCGCTTACCATCAATTTGCCTTGGAAGGCTACAAGGTTGAGGCCTTGGACTACCTACTCAAGCCCTACAGCTACGAGGACTTTTTGGCTGCGGCCACCAAAGCCTATCAATACTTTGGACGAATGGGAAATCAAGCTCAAACAGCTACTTCTCCAACGCAAGTCCCATCAGCGGACTATATTTTCTTAAAGGTAGAGTACCAACTTGTGAAAGTAGTACTGAAAGACATCACGCATGTGGAAGCCTACAAGGACTACGTTAAGGTGCACTTGAAATCCAAAAATCACCCCTTGCTTTCGCTTACCTCAATGAAAAACATGGAAGAGCTCCTTCCCAAGGATCGGTTTATGCGGGTGCATCGGTCCTTTATCGTTTCCTTGGATCACATCGACTCTATCTCCAAGAATGTAATCCATATCGGTAACCAACAAATCGCCGTGGGCGACTTGTACAAAGATCAGTTTTCAGAATTTGTCAGCCGCTGGTCGAATTGAATGATAGGATTATAGACAATCTTGCAAGTGGATCAAAATCGGTTTGAATTAATGCAGGTAAACTGAATTAAAAAATCCCTCTTACTACTGTCCTAGAGCAAATCTTCCAGCTTTCCAAGCCCTTCCCGCAAGCAAACCACTTCTTCGCCCGTACAGTCCAGGATGGTTGATGGAATAGCAGCCCCATATCCCCCATCAATGACCAGGTCGACCTCATGCTGGTACTTCTCAAAAATCAATTCCGGATCGATACTGTATTCGATTGGGTCCCCTTCGCCCTGTAGTAAGGAGGTGGACAAAATGGGATGCCCAAGCAAATCCACAATTGCCCGCGGTATCCCATGATTGGGTACACGAATCCCCACTGTCTTTTTCTGGCTATGCAGGATTTTGGGCACTTGGGAATTGGCCTCCAAAATAAAGGTAAATGGCCCAGGGAGCCCCTTTTTCATTAGCTTAAAAATAGGCTTAGAAATCACTCGGGTATACTGAGCCAAGTGACTTAGGTCCGAGCAGACGATGGAAAAATTGTGTTTTTTGGGATTGATGCCCTTTATCCTACAGATTTTTTCTACTGCACGGGGTTGGTTAATATCGCAACCTAGCCCATAGACCGTGTCGGTAGGGTAAATAATTACCCCTCCATCTCGGAGTACCTCCACCACCTGCTTAATGCGTCGAGGATCCGGGTTTTCTTCGTACAATCGGATAAATTCCGCCATGGTTTTTTAGGTTAACCCCTGTAAATCCTCCCATTTGGCCTGCACCTCCTGAACGATGGGAAGATCTGCAGGCGCCCAATTCAAAGATAAGAGGTCTTCTTTGTCCAACCACTGACTTTGGGCATGTTCCGTTAGTTTCAAACTACCACCTTGCCAGGTAGCAATAAAAGGGATTAATTGTATCACCTTGTTTGGGTAGGGATGCAAGACAGGTGTCAAGCTACCACAAATCCGAATTTCAATAGACAGCTCCTCTCCAATTTCTCGGAGCAGGCATTTTTCTGAGCTTTCACCTCCCTCCACTTTTCCTCCAGGAAACTCCCAGCAACCGGGCAAATCCATGGCGGGTCCACGTTGGGTGGCCAAAATTTTTCCCTCATGAAAAAGGACAAGGCAGCTGACTTGGATGGGGTTCACGGCAAAATAAATAGGACTGAGGATGGGAAAATGACAATTTTTTTAAAGGTCTAAGAAAACACAAAAATGCCACTTTTATTCGATACATGGCTCTTTGATCCCGTCCAATTCATCTCTGCAGTGGTCCACTTGAAGGAGAAGGTGATCCCTTGGCGATAATTTTCTATTTTTGTTTCTATGCAAATCGAGAAGCGCAAAAAACTACTCCTGGTCCTCGTGATTTCAGGTTCGGTATTGGCCATTTCCATGACCTTTTACTTCTACCAGGTATTTCTAAGCCCCAATACCTTGCAGGATAAGCAAGAGCCCTACCTCCTAAAAATTCCTACAGGGTCAGTTTATTCCCAAGTAGCTGACCAACTCTACAACGAAAAAGTCATCAACGAAGCCTTGAGCTTCAGCTTTGTAGCCAAACTTTTGGGCTATCAAGAGGCAGTGAAGCCAGGATTGTACCAAGTGGAGCCCGATATGAGTAACCTAGATTTGGTGCGCATGCTTCGGTCTGGAAGGCAAGTACCTGTCAAAGTCACTTTCAATACCATCCGAACTAAAGAGGAACTTGCAGAAAAAATTACGGCTAACCTCGAAGTGAGCGAAGAACAATTTTTAGCCCTACTTCAGGATTCGGTATACATCCGAACCTTTGATATGGAAGAGGAAACAGTCCTAAGCTTGTTTATACCGAATACCTATGAGTTTTGGTGGAATACAACTGCTGAAGGGGTATTTGAGCGCATGCAGGAAGAGTACCAGAAGTTTTGGACTGAGGAGCGGAAGCAAAAGGCGGCTGCTTTGGGTTTGAGTCAAAAAGAAGTGAGTACCCTAGCCTCTATCGTACAGGCAGAGAGCCAAAAGGCCGATGAGCGTCCAAAAATTGCGGGCGTGTACCTCAACCGCCTTCGCATAGGCATGGCTTTGCAGGCAGATCCTACGCTGGTTTTTGCAGCAGGGGACTTTAGCATTAAGCGACTTACGGCCAAGCAAATGGCGATTGACAGTCCCTACAATACCTACAAATATGCGGGACTCCCTCCTGGCCCGATCAACCTTCCGGATATCAATTCCTTAAATGCAGTGTTGAATGCTGAATCCCACGACTACCTTTATTTCTGCGCCAAAGAGGATTTTTCTGGCTACCATTCCTTTGCAGTGAACTACAACGAGCACCTCAACAATGCGCGACGCTACCAACGGGCTTTGAATGCCGCTAATATTTACTGATATGTTTAAAGCCAAAACACAGATTCGGGTACGCTACGCTGAAACAGATCAGATGGGGTATGTCTATTACGGCAATTATGCGATGTATTTCGAGGTAGCCCGGGTAGAGGCCTTGCGATCCGTAGGATTTTCGTACCGAGAAATGGAGGGTAGCGGCATCCTGATGCCTGTGTTGGAAAGCCACATCACCTACCTCAAGCCGGGCAAGTACGATGATTTGCTCACCATCCATACCGTAATTCCTGAGCTTCCGAGCGTAAAAATTCGATTTGAGTACCAAGTAAGTAACGAGGCGGGCGAACAAATTGCACGAGGCTGGACGACATTGGCATTTCTTAGAAAGGAAAACCACCAACCTACCCGGCCGCCAAAAAACTTGCAGGAATTGCTTCATCCCTATTTCAACTAAGCTCAATACGCTGTGATCAAGGAAAGAATTTCTAAGTGGAGGATACGGTTTCAGCTGAAAGCTCGGGCCTTGAAAAAAATTCATTTCGGAAGTCAAAGCAAAAATCTTTACGATGTCCTGCGGATTTTCATACAGCAGCTCAAAAAAGATGACATCAATGAGCGAGCTGGATCTATGGCCTTTAGCTACACAATCGCATTATTTCCCTTACTTTTATTTTTATTGAACCTGGTTCCCTACTTACAGGATTTTTTTCCTTTAGTAACTACTCCCAATATCCTCTCCTTTGTTCAAGGGATTATGCCTTGGGATGTGTATCTCAGCATCGAATCTACCTTGCTGGATATTGTGTCTAAGCCTCGACAAAGTCTCCTTTCCT
>JACCEC010919508.1_pt1 | contig 20322 bp, 19 predicted proteins | sample 7450121 | NCBI WGS metagenome assembly JACCEC01 (sample SAMN15323455, study PRJNA562643) | freshwater metagenome | isolation source: river surface water | place: USA:Blue River Watershed | collected 2017-08-18 | reverse complement strand
TGGTAATGGCGGTGGGCATGTTTGGTCACATCGCTTTCAGAGCCACGGGCACCCGCTGGGGTTTTCCCATTGCAGGGTTCTTCTCGGGCTTTGTGTCCTCAACCGCCAGCGTGGTGAGCATGGGCAGGAACGTCAAAGAAAAACCGCATTTGCTTCATGCCGCCAGTGCCGCCGCGCTGTTGTCCATCTTGTCCTCTCTGATTTTGTTTTTGATGGTGCTCGGAGCCACCTCACAAGCCTTGATGGCTTCGATGCTGATCCCCCTGGTGGTTGCTGCTTTGGCCTTGCTGATGGTCACTGGACTGTGTTTGCGCAACATCAATGTGCATGTGCCCCCTGAAGTGGACACGGCCACCAGTGCTTTCAAAATTTCACACGCACTGGTCATTGCCGCCACCATCGGTTTGGTGATGCTGATCTCGGCTTGGTTGCGCGCGTTGTTTGGCGACAGCGGTACGCTGCTGGCCTCTTGGGTGGTGGGTTTGGCAGAAATCCACGCAGCGGCTGTCAGCGTGGCGCAACTGGCGGTCACTGGCTCAGAACAACCCGAGTCGGTGCGCTGGGGGGTGATGGGCATTTTGGTCAGCAGCGCCTTGGCCAAGTCCAGCCTCGCGTTTGCAACGGGCGGGCGTCCATTTGGCTGGTTGATCACATCGGGATTGCTGGCCATGGTCGGCGCAGGCAGTGCAGCCATGTGGCTGCAGCTCAATCTTTAGTGCGGCAACAGCCCAACAAACTCAGCCAACCCGCGACAAAGGCCAAACCGCCATAAGGCGTCAGGGCGCGAAACCAGTCCACACCTGTCAGGTGGATCAATTCGATGTTCACACTGAACATCAACAGGCCACCGAGAAAAAACAAACCCGACAGCAGTTGCGGCCAAGCGCCCCTGGGTCCCATGGCCATCCAAGCCACGACCAACAAGGACAGCGCATGGATTTGGTGAAACTGAATCGCCGACTGGACCGATCGCACCGCGGCTGGGTTCAAGTCCCCACCCTTGTGCGCGGCCAACGCCGCCACCAAAACCGAGGCTGCACCCATCACACAGGCGACAGCAAACAGGCTTCGACTAGCGATTTTCATGACTGCGGGGTGGGTGTTGGAAGCTATGATTTTTTGCATGAAGACCTTGTATCGAACAAATAAAGCCTGTTGGGCACTGAGCCTGATGTTACTGATGGGCCCCGTGCGCGCCAATACTGCCGAAGAAGCCCCATGGGTCAACGATTTGAGTCCCCTGCCCGCAAAAGCATGGAATGCGCAACGCGCCGCGCATTTGCTTGAGCGCGCAGGCTTTGGTGGCAGTCCAGAAGAGGTGCAGCGACTGGCCCAAATGACGCCCACCCAAGCGGTGAAAAGCCTGGTGCGTTATCAACACACCCCCGACAAGTTCACACCTTTTCAAGATTCGGGCGCACACGATGCGGGCCTGGAACCTTTTGCCGCGTCGCGTCCTGCGGCCACCGATTTGGCCAAAGCCAAGGGTGAATCCTTGGGCGTGAAAGTCAAGCCCGATGGCAATCGCCGTGCGCAGCAAGTGGCTGATCGTTATTTGTACTGGTTGCGTGCATCACGATTGGAAACACACCGATTGGGCTATTGGTGGGCCAACCGCATGCTCACCACCCCACGCCCTTTCCAAGAAAAAATGACGCTGTTTTGGCACGGCCACTTTGCCACCACGGAAGAAAAAGTGCGTGACTACCGCAAACTGCGGATTCAAAACGAAGTCCTGCGCAAGCATGCCACTGGACGGTTTCGCGACCTGATGGTGGCGGTTGCCAAAGACCCGGCCATGCTGGCGTTTTTGGATGCAGGGGTGAACCTCAAAGGCGCACCGAATGAAAACTTTGCCCGCGAAATCATGGAACTGTTCACCATGGGCGTGGGCAACTACACCGAACAAGACATCAAGGAGGCCGCCCGCGCCTTCACAGGATGGAACTACCAAGGTTTGACATTCGTCATCAACCCCAGCCAGCATGACGACGGCATGAAAACCGTGCTGAACCAAACTGGTCGTTTCAGCGGCGAACAAGTCATCGACATCTTGTTGGCACAACCGGTCACGGCCGAATACCTGGCGGGCAAGCTCTACCGTTACTTTGTGCGTGAAGACCTGTCTCCAGCCTTGCAAAAACAACTCGGCCAAGTGCTGCGCGACAGCCGATACGACATCGCGGCTTTCATGGAAACCGTGTTGATGTCGAAAGACTTCTACAGCAGCGAATCGGTCGCCACGCGCATCAAACCACCTGTCGAGTTGTTGATTTCCACCTATAAAAAAATGGAACTCAAGGCAGTGCCTGGCATTCCAGATTTCAACGAGCAGTCGGAGTTGTTGGGTCAAAAGTTGTTTTACCCACCCAACGTGGCGGGCTGGGCCAACGGCCGCAGTTGGATCACGCCGGGCCTGTTGTTGGCGCGTGGCAATGTGATTTACGACACCGTCTACCCACCCATCAATTTTGTGGCCCCTGACCGCGTCGCCAATGGTCTTTACCAAATCGAGCCTGTGGCGGACAAACTGTCGCAAGGCCAGGATGTGACCAGCTCCACCAAGCCCGAGGGCAAGAGCATGGGTGAGATGTCCATGTCCAACCAAGGCGATCGTGACGAGGACTTCAACACCCGCTTGGCCAGTTACCACGCTTGGCGCAAAGCGATAGAAAAAGTCAAACCGATTGAACGCGCCACGGCGCAACTCCAGGTATCGCAGTTGCTGCGCCAAGCCAAATGCAAAACCACAGACGATGCCGTGGCCCATTTGGCCCAGCGTTTCTTGTCTGTGCCATTGCCTAGCGCGGTACAAACCCAAATCGCCGACATGCTCAGCCAAGACCTGGGCACCCGCAACCTCCAAGAGGCCGACACTTACATGGAGGACGCGTTGCGCAATGCGTTGCATGTGATTTTGTCGCTGCCCGTTTACCAATTGGGATAAGTCATGCGTCATTACACACTGCACCGCCGTCAATTTTTACAAGCCCTGGCCGGGATGGGCATGGGTGCCACCTTGCCCTTGGGCCACACCGCTCAGGCGGCCGACAACAAACGCATCTTGGTGGTGGTGGAACTCACCGGCGCCAATGACGGCTTCAACACATTGGTGCCTTATGCGGACGATGCCTATTACCGCCTGCGACCCAAGCTGGGCATTCGTGCCAACCGCGTGCGCAAGATCGATGACCAATACGGTTTCAACCCGGGCATGGCGGGCTTTGAGCGTTTGTTCAAAGACGGACAAATGGCCGTGGTGCATGGTTGCGGCTACGACAACCCTTCTTACTCGCACTTCACCTCGGCGGCCTATTGGCACACCGGTGTGCCCAATGGTGGCGAACCCTATGGATGGCTGGGGCGCTTGGCTGATGCCATCGATCCGCAGCTCACGCCCAACTTTTTGGTCAACATTGACGAGCGACAGTCTCTCGCGGTGAGAGCAGCCAAGCATGTACCCGTGGTGTTTGACGACCCCGAACGCTTCAACCGCAAAGGTCTGTACCAAAGCCGACCGCTGATTGACAAAGGCCTGGGAGGCTTCGATGCCAGCGGCAATGTGTCGCAGCAGTTTTTGGAAGAAGTGGCACAAAGCGCCAGGCAAGCTTCGGAGCAAGTGAGAACGGCTTGGCGCAACTACAAAACACCTGTGGACTACGGCATTTTGTCGATGGACCTGCCCAAAGTGGCAGCGATGATCCACGCCCAATTACCCACCCGCATCTACCACACTGCCTACAGACACAATGCGTTTGACACCCATGTGCACCAGGCCGAGTTGCACCAGCGTTTGCTCACCTATGTGTCCGATGGTGTCAGCGGTTTCATGCAAGACATGAAGCGCATTGGCCGCGACAAAGACGTGACCGTCATGGTGTATTCCGAGTTTGGTCGCCGCCCCGCTGAAAACACCAGTCTGGGCACCGACCACGGCACGGCCAACCATGTCTACCTGATTGGACAACCCATCAAAGGTGGTCACTACGGCCAAGCACCCAGCCTGACCAACTTGAATACAGAAGGCAATGTGCTGCACACCACCGACTTTCGCCGTGTTTACGCCACGGTCATGCAGTCATGGATGGGGGCCAACAGCCAAGCGTTGCTGAATGGCTCGTTTGACACCCTGCCAGTGTTTGCTTAGACCGTGTTCTTCCGAATGAAATCAGCCATGCGGGCCAGGCCGGCTTTGATGGCTTCGTCCGACGCGGCATAGCTGAAACGAATGTGTTGTCCATCGCCGGGCACACGCGGGCCAAAGTGGATGTCGGCCAACACCGCCACACCCGCCTCCAGCAACAAGCGTTTGCGCAACACCTCGGAATCCGCACAGCCAGTCATGCGGCAAGCCTCTGTGACGTTGGGCCATGCGTAAAAAGCACCGCCAGGGCTTTTGCAGGTCACCCCAGGCACTTGGTTGAGCAAGCCGACGATCAAATCGCGTCGACTGCAAAACACCTCACGCATGTGACGCGCATCGTCTTGTGGGCCGTTCAAGGCCTCCACCCCAGCCCATTGGGTGATGTGCGAGGCGCATGACTCGGTGTTGGTGATCCAGTTGGTGAAATAAGGCGCGAGTTTTTTGTTGGCGGTGAAGCCCAAACGCCAACCGGTCATGGCCCAGGTTTTGGAACAACCATCTGAAAGGATGGTGCGCTCTTGCATGCCAGGTAATGCGGCGATGGACTTGAACTCGCCGTCATAAACCAGCTGACCATAAATTTCATCGGCGAACACCCACACTTGCGGGTGCTTGCGCAATATCTCGGCGATGGCTTCCAGGTCTTGGCTGGTCAAGATGCCGCCGGTGGGGTTTTGTGGCGAGTTCAGGATCAGCAACTTGGTGCGCGGCGTGATTTTGTCGGCCAACTCTTGCGGGTCAAAGCTGAAGTTTCGATCTTCGCGCAAGTAAATCGGCACACCCACCGCGCCGTTCGCTTTGATTTGCGACTCGTAAATGGGAAAACCTGGCACCGGGTAAATCACTTCATCGCCTGCGCCAAAGTCGGTCACCGATTGAATGGTGTAACCGATGAAAGGTTTGGCACCCGCCCCCACCACCACATCGTCCGCGTCCACTTTCACGCCGCGGGTGCGGGTGAAATAGTCGGCAGCGGCTTGCCGTAACTCAGGAATGCCCGCGGACGGTGTGTAGCCGTGCTTGCCGGATTGAATGGCCTTGATGCCCGCGTCTTGGATGTTTTGCGGCGTGTGAAAGTCAGGCTGCCCAATGCAAAACGAAATGATGTCGTGACCTTCACGGATCAGCTTGTTGACCTCGGCCAACACCACAAAAGCGTTTTCAGTGCCCAGGCTTTGGGCGCGCAAACTCAGCTGTGTCATGTTCAAACGCCTTCAATGATGCGGATGTCGCGAACCACCGCGTTGTCCCCGAGCGCTCTGAGCGCTTCTTTGTAGCCTTCGCTGTCATAGGCGGCTTTGGCAGCGTCGATGTTGGGAAATTCAATCAAGACGGTGCGTTGCATTTGGCCATGTTCTTTCACCATGGCGGGCATGCCGCGTGCCAGAAAAGTTCCACCCGATGCTTGGATTGCGGGCAAGGCCAGCTTGGCATAAGCGACCAAAGCGTCGGCATCGTGAACGGCTTGGTAGGTGGAAATGAAATAAGCTTTGGGCATGGCCACTGTCCTTTTGAGAAAAACGAGCATTTTGCTTGAGCTTGCACCCCCCGTTCGACCATGTCTGGGGTAAATACCCATCAACGCTGGGTTGTTTTCTGTCGCGTGGTGGACAACCACGGTGATCTGGGCGTGTGTTGGCGGCTTGCCAGCCAGTTGGCCAAACGTGGCAAACAAGTCCAGCTCTATGTCGATGACGCCAGCGCTCTCGATTGGATGGCCCCAGAGGGGTGCTCGGGCGTGGAGGTGCTGGCCTGGCCTGAGGACCTGAGTTTTGCACGCCAAACGCCCGCCGATGTGGTGATAGAAGCCTTTGGCTGTGAACTGCCGCATGGGTTTCAAGCCGCCATGGCCGCTTGGCCACAAGCCCCTGTGTGGATCAATCTGGAGTACTTCAGCGCCGAGGCGGTGGCCCTGCGCAACCATGGCCTGCCCTCGCCCATCATGAGTGGCCCTGCCAAGGGCATGACCAAATGGTTTTACTACCCTGGCTTGCATCCAAACAGTGGCGGGGTCATGGCAGGGTTCAATGCCATGTCGGATTCGGGAACGACGGAATCAGGCGTGAAAGACTTGATGCCCGAAAGCCTTCACGTCAGCCTGTTTTGCTACGAGCCTGCCAGCTTGCAAGGCTGGCTACAGCAACTCAACCAACTGTCCTTTGGCGTACTGCTCAATGTGACGGCTGGTCGCGCCACCCAGGCGGTGCGCCAAGCCTTGCAATCATGGCCGCTGACACCGCGATTTCATGTGCATGAACTCCCCTATCTCAGCCACGAGGCTTTTGACCAGTTGTTGGCCGCGCAAGACCTCAATGTGGTGCGCGGCGAGGATTCGCTCATTCGAGCCATCTGGGCAGGCAAGCCTTTCTTGTGGCAGATCTACCCACAGCACGATGGCGCACACAGGCCGAAGTTGCAGGCGTTTTTAGATGTCACCCAAGCCCCACCCGTGGTGGTGCAAGCGCATTGGGCCTGGAACGCAGATGAGCCCAAGGCCTTGCCCTTGCTCACGCCAAACAACCTGGCTGAATGGACCAGTTGGGCCCAGGCCTTGCAACAGCACTTGCAAGCGCAAACCGACTTGGTCAGTCGCTTGGAAAGCTTCGTGGCGACGCACGGCTAAAATAGCCGCTTTACCAAGTCCCTTACCTTTATGAAAATCGCTCAAGAAATTCGCGCCGGCAACGTCATCATGCACGGCAAAGACCCGATGGTTGTTCTCAAAACCGAATACAGCCGTGGTGGTCGCAACTCCGCCACTGTCCGCATGAAACTCAAAAGCTTGATTGCCAACTTCAACACCGAGGTGGTGTTCAAGGCTGACGACAAGATGGACCAAATCGTGCTCGACAAAAAAGAGTGCACCTACTCTTACTTTGCCGACCCCATGTACGTCTGGATGGACACCGAGTTCAACCAGTACGAAGTGGAAAACGAAAACATGGGCGACTCACTCAACTACCTGGAAGACGGCATGGCCGCTGAGGTGGTGTTTTACGACGGCAAGGCCATTTCTGTGGAATTGCCCACCAGCGTGGTTCGCGAAATCACTTGGACCGAACCCGCTGTCAAAGGCGACACCTCAGGCAAAGTGCTCAAACCTGCCAAAATCGCCACTGGTTTTGAAATCAACGTACCCATTTTTGTGGCGCAAGGCGACAAAGTGGAAATCGACACCCGCACAGCCGAATACCGCAAGCGCGTCTGAGTTTCAAGCGCCCACAAAAAACCGCCTGCCCTGTGAAGGGTCAGGCGGTTTTTTTCTGAGGTTGATTACTTTTTCTTGATTTGGATCGCGAACGACAACCAACCGACCATGAGTGCCATGACAACGCAGGCGAACAACTTGGCATCACCCGAGAGTGCACCGGTGTTGGGCAGGATCAGGTTCAGGGCCAGCGTGATGCTGACCACCATGCCAATGAAGCCAGCCAATTTGGAAATGGCGTCCTTGGTATCGTGGGGGGCAGGGAAAAACATGGATGTGCTCCTTTGAAAAGTCAGGTGGGTGCTGATCAGTCGGGCCCTGCTGGTTCGCAGGGGGTGATGCCGGGCACAACTTGTTCAGCAGCCTTTACTTTACGCTGTTCATCACGCAGACAGCAAGATGGCAGAAGCATGTCAATCAGGGTCGAGCGGCAAGCGCACCAAGGCTTCAGCCTCGGGCAAGGCCTCGACACCTTTCAATACACGCTGCATTTGCTTGCTGCGCGTGTCCGCGCGGTCCAAGGTGTCCGCTGCTTTTTGTACCTGCTCGCGCACCTTGGCCACCCATTCCCCATAGCGATCAAACTCTGTTTTGACCGCCCCCAGTACCTTCCACACCTCAGAGGCTTGCTTCTCCAGAGCCAAGGTGCGAAAGCCCATGTGCAAGCTGTTCAAAATGGCCAATAAAGTGGTCGGGCCGGCCAAAGTGACACGGTAATCGCGTTGCAACAAGTCCATCAAACCAGGACGGCGCAGCACCTCGGCGTACAACCCTTCCACAGGTAAAAACAAAATCGCAAAGTCGGTGGTGTGTGGCGGCGCGAGGTAACTCTCGGCGATGCTCTTGGCCTCCTGGCGTATGCGCGTTTCCATGGCCTTGGCCGCCACCTCAGCACCCACCACGTCCGCGCGGTCTTGGGCATCGAGCAAGCGCTCATAGTCCTCGCGTGGGAATTTGGCATCGATGGGCAGCCACACCGTGCCACCGTCGTCACTGCGCCCAGGCAACTTGATGGCGAAATCCACGCGTTGGTTGCTGCGTGGTTTGGTTTCAATTTGCTTGCCGTACTGTTCGATGGTCAGCACCTGTTCCAGCAAGGCCTCGAGCTGCACCTCGCCAAAGATGCCACGTGTTTTGACATTTGAGAGCACCCGCTGCAAATCGCCCACGCCTTGTGCCAAGTTCTTCATTTGACCCAGTCCTTGGTGCACCTGCTCCAAGCGCTCGGCCACTTGCTTGAAGCTCTCACTCAAACGCGCCTCCAGTGTGGTTTGCAATTTCTCGTCCACGGTCTTGCGCATCTCGTCGAGCTTGGCCACATTGGTCTGTTGCATGTGCTGCAACTGCTGGTCCAAGGTTTCGCGCACCTCGGCCATGCGGCGCGTGTTGCCCTCCCCCAAGGCCAGCAACTGGCTGTTCATGTTGGCCTGCATCAGGGCGAGTTGCTCAGTGAGGGTTTGCTGAAATTGCGCCAGGTTGTGCGACAGCTCTTGACGGTCGTTGCGCGAGGCTTCGAGGATTTCATAGCGCAGTTCTTTGCCCATGCGGTCCAACTTGTCCTCGAGTTGCACCAGTTCGTTGTTTTGCTCGGTGGGCTTGGCAGACATGCGGCGCATGAGGTACATGGCCGCGCTGAACAGCACCGCCATGACGCCGATGATGAGCCAATTGGTGTCGATGGTCATGACAGCACCTCGGGGTTGAGCGGGGTTTGCACCCGGCCGTCGTTGAAAAACGAAATCAAGTTGTTGGCCGCCACCATGGCCATGCCCAAGCGGGTGGCGCGGGTGGAACTGGCAATGTGGGGCGTCAGCACCACGTTCTGGCACTTCAAAAGATCTGGATGCACTTTCGGTTCACCTTCAAACACATCCAGGCCCGCAGCGGCAATTTGGCCTTTTTGTAATGCTTGGGCCAATGCCGCGTCGTCCACGATACCGCCCCGCGCAATGTTCACCAAGGTGGCCGTGGGCTTCATCAACGCCAACTCGGCGGCACCAATGGTGTGGTGCGCTTCTTTGGAATAGGGCACCACCAACACCACATGGTCTGCTTGTTGAAGCAACGCCGATTTGCTGACATAGGTGGCTTTGCAAGCCGCTTCCAAATCGGGGGACAGTTGGCTGCGGTTGTGATACAGGACTTTCATGCCAAAACCGTGCGCGCCACGCTTGGCGATGGCTTGCCCAATGCGCCCCATGCCGATGATGCCCAAGGTGGTGCCATGGACCTCGGCACCACAAAAAAAGTCCAACTTCCACTGGTGCCAGTCGCCTCGGCGTATGTAGTTCTCGCCCTCGGTGATGCGACGCGCGGTGGCCATCATCAATGCAAACCCAAAATCAGCCGTGGTTTCAGTCAGGACATCGGGGGCGTTGGTGGCCACCACCTTGTGGCGCGTCATGGCCGGTACATCAAAGTTGTTGTAGCCCACGCTCAAATTGGCACATATGCGCAGTCGGGGACAGGCTGCCAGCACCTGCTCATTGACGGGCTCAATGCCCATGGTGAGCGCACCGTCTTGTTGGCTCAACAGCTCGGTCCACACCTGCAAGCTGTAGGGGATGTCTGCTTGGTTGTGGGTCACTTCAAAGTGAGGTTCCAGGTGCGCCAGCACCTCGGGGTAGACATGGCGGGTGACGACAATTTTGGGTTTGCTCATGGAGGCTAATGTGTCAGATTGAATTGAACAATGTAGGCGAGTGCGCCAGCGAAATAGCCAGCCAATGCCAAGCCGCTGATGCGCTTGACGTACCAAAAGAAATCGATTTTTTCCAAACCCATCGCGGCCACACCGGCCGCCGAGCCGATGATCAGCACGGACCCGCCAGTGCCTGCGCAATAAGCGATGAATTCCCACAAAAAGCTGTCAGGTGGATGGTCTGCCAGGCTGTACATGCCCATGCTCGCCGCCACCAATGGCACGTTGTCCACCACGGCACTGGCCAAGCCGATCAAGATCACGATCACGTCCATGCGGCCCACGGTGTCGTTGAGCCATTGCGCCAAATGGCTCAGGATGTGGGCGTGCTCGAGTACCGCCACCGCCAACAAGATGCCCATGAAAAAGGTGATGGAAGCCATGTCGATGCGCGACAAACTGTGCGCCAAGGTCAGGTGCGCCTTGTCTTCGTCCGCCTTGCTTTTGTGCAAGAAGTCACTCACCAACCAAAGCAAGCCCAAGCCCAGCAACATGCCCATGAAGGGGGGCAAGCCCGTGACGGTTTTGAAAACAGGCACCAACAGCAGCAAGCCCACGCCCAAGAACAAAATGAAGCCACTCTCGGCTGGGCGGTTGTCGGAAGCGTCGGTCTCTGGGGCGATCACGACCTGTCCGCGCAACATCCAAGCGGTGATGGCCAATGGAATGAGCGCGGCCAAGAGCGAAGGAATGATCAAGGTCTTCATGATTTCCAAAGCGGTCACTTGGCCCCCAATCCACAACATGGTGGTGGTGACATCGCCAATCGGCGACCAGGCACCACCTGCGTTGGCGGCAATGACAATGATGCCCGCGAAAAACAAACGGTCCTCACGGTGGCGCAACAATTTTTTCATGAGCGACACCATGACGATGGCCGTGGTGAGGTTGTCGAGCACGGCGCTCATGAAGAAAGTCACCGCGCCCACCAACCACATCAAAGCGGACAGTTTGGAGGTTCGGATATGGCGCGTGATGACATCAAAGCCGTGGTGTGCATCCACCACTTCCACAATGGTCATGGCGCCCAATAAGAAAAACACAATTTGCGCGGTCGACACCAGTGATTCATGGAGGTGCTGGCTCAACAGTTGCGCATCGCCCAACTGCCATGCATACAGCGTCCACAACACCGCTGCACCCATCAAGGCAGGCGCAGATTTGTTCACTTTCAGTTGATGTTCCAGGGTGATGGCCAGGTAGGCCACCACAAAAACCAGCACAAGGACAAGTTCCATGATTGCTTTGTTCAGGGCTGCGCGATGTCAAACACCTGGCGCAGATAAGCCAGGTAGTTGGTGTCTTCGCACATGTTTTTGGAAGGGGTGTCGGAGAGTTTGGCCACGGGTTGGCCATTGCACTCCACCATCTTGATGACGATTTGCAGCGGTTCGTAGCCCAGATCGTTGGTCAGGTTGGTGCCGATGCCAAAGGCGAGTTGGCAGCGCCCCTGAAAACGTTTGTACAGCTCGATGGTGCGCGGCACGGTCAGTCCATCGCTGAAGATGAGTGTTTTGGTGAGCGGGTCGACCCGGTTGTTTTTGTAATGTTCGATCATGCGCTCGCCCCAGGTGAAGGGGTCTCCGCTGTCGTGGCGCGCACCGTCGAACAACTTGCAAAAGTACATGTCGAAGTCGCGTAAAAAAGGTTCCACGCCATACACATCGCTCAAGGCAATGCCCAAATCGCCCCGGTATTCACGTGCCCAAGTCTCAAACCCAAACACCTGGCTGTCGCGCAAACGCGGACCCAGCGCTTGGCAGGCTTGCAGGTACTCGTGCGCCATGGTGCCCAATGGTGTCAGGCCCATGCTGTGGGCAAACAACACGTTGCTGGTGCCTGTGAGTCGGCCCGCAGGAATGGTGCCCAAACCTTTCACCAGTATTTGCAACACCTCTTGCTGCCAGTCTTTGGAGAAGCGACGACGCGTGCCGTAATCGGCAATTTTCAAATCAGGCAGGTCCGCCGCATTGAGTTGGTCGATCTTCTCGGCCAAGCGACGCCGCCCTTCCACAAAGTCGGGCTGAGGTTGGGTGTTTCTGAAATAGACCTCGTTGACGATGGACAGCACCGGGATTTCAAACAAGATCGTGTGCAGCCAAGGACCCTTGATTTGAATGTCGATTTCGCCATTGGGCAAAGCGCTGACCGTGATGTATTTTTCATTGAGCTTGAACAAGCCCAAAAAGTCCACAAAGTCGCTTTTGATGAAGCGCATTGCGCGCACCACCGACAGCTCTTGCTCGCTGAACTGCAACTGGCACAACGCCCTGATTTCAGCCCGGATCTCGTCGATGTAAGGGGCGAGTTGCACACCAGGGTTGCGGCACTTGAACTTGTAAGCCACTTGCGCACCCGGGAATTGGTGCAACACCGCTTGCATCATGGTGAATTTGTACAGATCGGTGTCGAGCAAGCTGGTGATGATCATGATAGGCCCGGGTTCAACCCAGCCAGTGGGTGAAGGATTCAACGGTTTCGCGCGGGGTGCGAAAGGTGTTGACGATGTCGGTCTCGTCCGCAAAGCCCAGTGCCATGCCACACACCAGCATTTCGTCTTCGCCTGCACCGATGTGCGGCAGGATGATGTTGGCAAAGCCATTCCAGGCGGCTTGTGGGCAGGTATGCAAACCATGGGCACGTGCGGCCAACATGATGTTTTGCAAAAACATGCCGTAGTCCAACAACGAACCGCGACCCATCACCTTGTCCAGTGTGAACATCAGGCCCACAGGCGCGTCAAAAAAACGGTAGTTGCGTTGGTGCTGCAGGTGCATCTTGTCTTTGTCGGCCTTGCCAATACCCAACAAGCCGTAGAGGCCCCAGCCGTTTTCACGGCGGCGATCGATGTAGGGACTGACCCATTTTTCGGGGTAGTAGTCGTAGGCCTCGCGGTATTCGGCGGCTTTTTCAGGGTGGGCACGCACCTCGTCGTGGGCGGCACAGACTTTGTCCACCAGTCTGGCACGGCTGTCGCCTTGCAACACATAGACCTTCCAAGGCTGGGTGTTGGTGCCCGAAGGGGCACGACTGCCCCAATGCAAGATGTCGGTGATGACCTCACGACTCACCGCTTGCTGGGTGAAGGCTCGGGCCGACATGCGGGTGTCAATGGCTTGGGGAACGGTTTCTGCAATGCTCATGTCAATCTTTCCAAAACGTTTTTCAAAGCGGTGGGCAAATGGCTGACCGGTCGACGGCTGTCACGGTCCACATACACATGCACAAAATGGCCATGCGCGGCACACATGTCTTGGCCTTCGGCAAACAAGGCCACCTCGTAGCGCACGCTGGATGATCCGATGCGGGCCACTCGAATCCCTGCATCCACGTTGTCAGGGAAAGCCAAAGGGGCGAAATAGTTGCAATGGGTTTCCACCACCAAACCAATGGTGGTGCCCGCGTGGATGTCCAAAGCGCCGTGTTCAATCAGGTGGGCGTTCACGGCGGTGTCAAACCATTGGTAATAGACGACGTTGTTCACATGGCCATAGACGTCGTTGTCACCCCAGCGGGTGGTGATGCGTCTGAAGGCGTGGAAAGCAGAACGGGGCAGCGCTTGGGCGCGAGGGGGTGCGGAACTCATGGCAGGTCATTTTGCCAGTCTTGCCAAACCAGCAAGGCTTGAGTGAATGTGTTGATTTGCACCTGCACCGTGGTGGCCATGTCATGGCCATACCCACCCGCCATCGCCATGGCCAGCGGCATGCGCCGGTCATGCGCCCAGCGCAGCACCATTTGGTCGCGTGCTTGCAAGCCCTCGAAGCTCAGCTTCAATCGGCCCAGGCGATCGCCCTCATGGGGATCGGCACCGGCCAAGTAAAAAACAAGGTCCGGGGCACAGCGACTTTCGAGTTGCAGCAAGGCCTTTTGCAGTGCATCGAGGTAAGGCGCATCGGTGCAACCATCCGGGAGATCGATGTCGAGGTCACTGGCGGCTTTGCGAAACGGGAAGTTCTTCGCACCATGCATCGAAAAAGTGAACACCGACGGGTCTTGGGCAAAGATGGCCGCTGTGCCATTGCCTTGGTGCACATCCAAATCTATGACGGCCACTTGCATCGGGCGCGGATGCCGCCGCGCCCACTCGGCCTGCATCAGCCGCGCCGCCACAGCCACGTCGTTGAACACGCAAAACCCCCCGCCCTTGTGGGCGTAGGCGTGATGGGTGCCGCCAGCCAAATTGGCCGCGATGCCATGCTTTAAAGCGGTTCGGGCGGCACAGATGGTGGCGCCCACCGAACGACGCGCCCGCTCGACCATGCCCTCGGACCAGGGAAACCCAATTTCACGCAGCTGTTCCGGGCTCAAAAGACCTTGCGTCACCGCGTCGATGTAGTCAGGAGTGTGCGCCAGCGCCAGTTCACCATCGCTGGCTTCGGGTGCCAAATGCAGTGCCAGTTCAGGCAACTCCGCAGCCAAGCGCTGTCGCAGCAACTCGTACTTGCCCATGGGGAAGCGGTGACCGTCAGGCAGTTTCTGAATGTGGGTGGCCGCGAAATAGATGTTCATGAAGCGGCCGATTGTCTCCGTCATTGCAAGGGTTGCAGGCCTGGAGCAATCCCTCCCTGACCGCCACGGTGGTCTCGTCTGCCGCTCACCGCAGCAGAGCTGCGACGTTCGCTACGCAGACGCCCCACCGCGTCGGTCATGGGTACTGGTTGGCTTTGGCCTGCACCCCTCGCAACGACGAAAATCCAGCAATGACGGGGATTTAGACAGCCCGCTCTAATCTGCTGCATTGCAACAAAAATGACTTGTATACCCTGGTGAAAACCCTATACTTCTATCCATGCTGCGCCGCAACATGAATCCAGCGCAGATCCAAGGTGAAAACAACTTAACTCAAAGGAAACTGACCATGATGACCGCAGAACAACTGATCGCCGCACAAAAAGCCAACACCGAAGCCCTGTTTGGCCTGACCCAAAAAGCCTTTTCTGGTGTTGAAAAACTGGTTGAATTGAACATGGCTGCCACCAAAGCGGCTTTGCAAGACAACATGCACCACACCCAAGCGTTCTTGAATGTCAAAGACGTCCAAGAATTGATGGCCTTGCAAGCCGGCTACCTCCAGCCCCTGAGCGAAAAAGCCGCTTCTTACAGCCGCCACGTTTACGAAATCGCTTCCAGCACTGGCAGCGAATTCGGCAAAGCCGTTGAAGAAAAAGCCACTGAAGCTCAAAAAGCAGTCACTGGCTTCGTCGACACAGCCGCCAAAAACGCGCCAGCCGGTTCTGAAACAGCTGTGGCCATGATCAAAAGCGCCATGGCTGCCAGCCAAACCGCTTTGGAAAGCGTTCAAAAAGCGGTGAAACAAGCCACTGATGCCGCTGAAGCCAACTTGCACGCTGTGGCGCAATCCACCGTCGCCACTGCCAAGCCTGCTGCTCGCAAGCGTTGATCCCTTTCAAGCTTTGGCTTGAAACAAAAAACCCGCCTCGGCGGGTTTTTTTGTGCTTTCATGTTCTCGAGCCCGGTTGAACGCCCGCCGAATCAGGGGGCCAAGGCCGCCTTGACTTGGGGCAAGGCCAACTTCATGGCGGCGCGACCCGCCTCAATGCTCTTTTTGCGGGCTGAGAACTCGGCACTGCCCACATCCGGTAACACTGGGCGCACCACCAAATCGGCTTGAGCCAGTTCCAGATTGCTGATGCTCTTGCCCATGATGCTGAAGGTTTGCATCAGCACTTTGAAAATGTCACTGGTTTTCGCATCCTCAGGCCGGCTGGAGATGTCCACCGCGATGATGTATTGCGCACCCATTTGCTTGACATAACGCACAGGTACTGGCGACACCAGTCCGCCGTCCACATAGTCTTTGTTGCCGATGCGCACAGGTTCGAACACCGAGGGAACAGCGCTGGAAGCGCGCACCGCAGTCGCCACATCGCCTCGCCTGAACAAAATGCCATCACCCGTTTGCAAGTCGGTGGCCACGATGCCCAGTGGAATTTTCATGTCTTCGATCTTCAAGCCATTGAGTTGACTGTTGACGTAGCGGCCCAAGGCCTCGCCGCGCAACACGCCCCGCCCTGTGAAAGGCAAGGTCCAATCGGTGAGTTGGGATTCGTCCATGGCGTCGGCCAGCCATGTGAGCTGGCTGCCTGATTTACCGCTGGCGTAAAACGCCGCCACCAAACTGCCAGCCGATGTGCCCGCCACAAACTGGGCTTGGATGCCCTCTTCTTCCAACACCTGAAGCACCCCAATGTGGGCGAAACCTCGGGCGGCACCACCACCCAGCGCCAGGCCGACTTTGGGGATTTTTTTAGGGGCCGGTGCTTGGGCCACAGGTTCACTGGGTTTGACGGCAGGTGGCGTTGATGCACAGGCTGCCAAAAGCAGCATGACCAGAGACAAAACCGACTTGGACGTGCTGAAACGAGGTACGCAAGAATTGATCATGGTTCTATTGTGGCAGTCCGGCACTGCCATAATCGTTTGGCTGGACGGCAGCGTCCACTCATTTTTATTTCGAAAGGCGATCATGCAAATTAAAAACAATGTATTCATCGTGACCGGCGGTGCGTCTGGTTTAGGTGAAGGCACGGCCCGATTGCTGGCCCAACACGGCGGCAAAGTGGTGATTGCGGACATGCAAGATGAAAAAGGGCAAGCCATCGCGGCCGAACTCGGTGGCGTGTTTGTCCACTGCGATGTGGCCAATGAAGACAACGCCGCTGCTGTCGTGGCCAAAGCGCAGTCGCTAGGAAAGTTGTCTGGCCTGGTCAATTGCGCCGGCATCGCCACCGCCGAGCGCACGGTGGGCAAAACAGGCCCGCATTTGTTGGCTGGTTTTCAACGCACCATCAACATCAACTTGGTGGGCAGTTTCAACATGATTCGCTTGGCGGCCCAAGCCATGAGCACCAATGAACCCGAAGCCACTGGCGAGCGTGGTGTCTTGATCTCCACCGCATCGGTCGCTGCGTATGACGGCCAAATCGGGCAAGCCGCTTACTCGGCCTCCAAAGGTGGCATCGTGGGCATGACCCTGCCCATTGCGCGTGACTTGTCAAAATTGGGCATCCGCAACATGACCATCGCCCCAGGTATTTTTGGCACGCCCATGATGTTCTCCATGCCCAAAGAAGTGCAAGAAGCGCTGGCGGCAGGCGTGCCCTTCCCCTCCCGCTTGGGCACCCCTATGGACTACGCCAAATTGGTGATGCACATCCTGGACAACGACATGCTCAACGGCGAAGTCATCCGCTTGGACGGCGCCATTCGCTTACCACCCAAATAAGGACTTCCACATGACAACGACTCTTCACCCAACATCCAGCCCTGCCCGTTTTCTGCGCTTGAATGTGCTCATGAGCGGCCTCGTGCTTGCCGGCTTTGCCCATGTGCACGCCGCAGAAGCCGATGCACTCGCCTTGCAACCTGAAAAGGCCACGGGCTACACCGCCAAACCAGGTTGGGCCTTGAAAAAACGCGGGGTGTCTGCAGCCAACCCCTTGGCAGCCCAAGCAGGCTATGACATTTTGAAAGCGGGTGGTTCTGCGGTGGACGCCGCCATTGCCGTGCAAATGGTGCTCACCTTGGTGGAGCCCCAGTCCAGCGGCATCGGTGGTGGTGCCTTTTTGATGCACCACGACGGCAGTAAATTGCAAGCCTTTGATGGCCGCGAAACCGCTCCCAACTTGGCGCATGAAGAAACCTTCATGTTCAACAATGGTCAAACCATGTCGTTTGACGAAGTGGCTGCTGGTGGCCGCGCCGTCGGTGTGCCGGGTACCCTGCGCATGCTTGAAAAAGCGCATCAACAGCATGGCAAGTTGCCTTGGGCGCAGTTGTTCCAGCCCGCCATTGCCTTGGCTGAGAAGGGTTTCAAAATCACACCTCGCTTGCACGAGTTGTTGATGGCAGACCGCCCACTGCGCAAAGACCTGCAAGCAGCGCCTTACTTTTACAAGCCCAATGGCCAGCCACACCCTGTTGGTCATGTGCTGAAAAACCCTGGCTTGGCTGCAACCCTCAAGCAAATTGCCCTTGAAGGTGCCGATGCCTTCTACCAAGGCACGATGGCGCAAAACCTGGTCAACAAGGTGCAACAGCACCCCAACAACCCTGGCTTGCTGAGCATGCGCGACATGGCCAATTACCGCCCTGTGGTGCGCGAGGCCCTCTGCTTCCCGCACAACACCAAGGCCAACACCACGGTACAGGTTTGCGGCATGGGTGCACCCAGCTCAGGTTTGTTGTCCATGGGTCAAATCATGGGCACCCTGGCGCAAACCAGCGCAGCCAAGGACACGCCCAAATCTTGGAGCGACCGCAACACCGTTGTGCCCAGCGCCCAATGGCTGCACCACTACAACGAAGCTGCACGACTGGCTTTCGCTGACCGTGCGGTCTACGTGGCCGACCCCGATTTTGTGAAAGCACCTGGCGGTGATTGGAAGCATCTGCTGGCACCTGGCTATTTGAAAGAGCGTGCAGCCCTGATTGGCGACCAACGCATGGACAGTGCCAATGCGGGCACGCCAGCCGCCAGCAAAGTGGGCTTGGGAACCATGCCCGATCAAGTGGAGCACGGCACCAGCCAAATCAGTATCGTGGATGGCTTGGGCAACACCTTGTCCATGACCACATCGATACAAACCGTGTTCGGCTCCCGCATCATGGTGGGCAATGGTCAATCAGGTGGTTTTTTGCTGAACAACCAAATGACCGACTTCAGCTTCACACCTACCGATGCGCAAGGTCAACTCATTGCCAATCGGGTGCAAGCCAACAAGCGTCCTCGCTCGTCCATGAGCCCCACCCTGGTGTTTGAACAAACCGCCGATGGCCAACGAGGTCCCGTGTTGGCCACATTGGGCAGTCCTGGTGGCGCCATGATCATCCACTTCACCGCGCAAAGTTTGTGGGGCATGTTGCACTGGGACCTGAACGCCCAACAAGCCATCAACATGCCACATTCGGGTGTTGCCGGTGCCAATGGCCCCTTGTTGCTCGAGTCCAAAACTTTCCCGTCTGAGACCATGAGCGACCTGAAAGCCAAAAAACACTTGCTGTTGGAAGTGGACATGCCCAGCGGTTTGCAAGCCATTCAACGCCAAAACAACCAGTGGTTGGGTGCTGCTGATCCACGCCGTGAAGGTCAGGTGAGCGGCGACTGATGGCATGGCCATACCGCAAAGCTTTATCCAGGAACTGCTGACCCGCGCCGATGTTGTCGAGGTGGTGGGTCGGTATGTTCAGCTGAAAAAAGGCGGCGCGAACTACATGGGGCTATGCCCGTTTCACGGCGAAAAGTCCCCATCTTTTTCTGTCAGCCCGACCAAGCAGTTTTTTCACTGCTTTGGTTGCGGCAAAAACGGCAATGCCATTGGCTTCTTGATTGAGCACGGTGGCATGAACTTCGTGGAAGCGGTCAAGGACCTGGCGCAAAGCTACGGTTTGCAAGTGCCTGAAGACGAGGCCGACCCTGCTGAGCGTCAGCGCGCCCAACAACAAAGGCAACGCCAAGCCACGCTGAATGATGTGTTGGAAAAAGCGGGCGAGTCCTACCGCAAGCATCTGAAAACGACACCCAAGGCCGTCGCCTACCTCAAGGGAAGAGGTCTCTCAGGTGAGATCGCCAAGCAATTTGGATTGGGCTATGCGCCCGAGGGTTGGCGCAGTTTGGCCAGCGTGTTTGCCAATTACCAAGACCCCTTGCTGGTCGAATCAGGCTTGGTGATTGCCAATGCTGAAGAAGGCAAAGAGGAAAAACGCTACGACCGATTTCGCGATCGCGTCATGTTCCCGATCCGCAATGTCAAAGGTGAATGCATAGGCTTTGGCGGTCGCGTCATGGGGGATGGCAGCCCCAAATACCTCAACTCTCCTGAAACGCCGGTGTTCAGCAAAGGGCGCGAGTTGTATGGCTTGTTCGAGGCCCGCACGGCATTGCGCGAAGCGGGCTATGTGCTGGTGACCGAGGGCTACATGGATGTGGTGGCCTTGGCGCAACTCGGGTTCCCCAATGCCGTGGCCACATTGGGAACCGCCTGCACCACCGAGCATGTGCAAAAACTGTTTCGCTTCACCGACTCGGTGGTGTTCAGCTTCGATGGCGACGCCGCTGGGCGACGTGCCGCGCGCAAGGCCTTGGATGCAGCCCTGCCCTTCGCCACGGATGTGCGTAATGTGAAGTTTTTGTTTTTACCTGCTGAGCACGACCCCGACAGCTTTGTCCGGGCCCATGGCAGCGAAGCTTTTGCACGCATGGTGTCTGACGCGACACCCTTGAGCCGTTTGTTGATCGAGGTGGCG
>JACCEC010106152.1_pt1 | contig 20335 bp, 16 predicted proteins | sample 7450121 | NCBI WGS metagenome assembly JACCEC01 (sample SAMN15323455, study PRJNA562643) | freshwater metagenome | isolation source: river surface water | place: USA:Blue River Watershed | collected 2017-08-18 | reverse complement strand
TTTGTTAAACCCTCCGAAGTAGCGCAGAAATTTAGTGCAAACTTGCGAATGAAGAATGTGTCATTTCATTATCCCACTCGTCCGGATGTTCCGGTTTTGCGGGGCATCAATTTCGAAATTTCTGAAGGACAGAAGTTAGCTATTGTAGGTCAAAGCGGTTCGGGAAAATCAACCATTGCATCCATTATTCTTAGATTTTTTGATCCTATTTCGGGTGAAGTTTTTTGGGGCAATGAGAATGCCTTGGATTGGGACAAGACAGAGTTACGCAGTCAAATGGCTTTTGTACCCCAAGAGGTAATTTTGTTTGGTGGTACAATTCGAGAGAACATCTTGTACGGAAATTCCAATGCGACACAGCGTGAAATTGATCAGGTGGTTATAGATGCCAATATTCATGAGTTTATTACCAATTTCCCAGAAGGTCTGGATACCTTGGTGGGAGAGCGTGGCGTTCAATTGTCAGGTGGTCAAAGGCAACGTATAGCGATTGCAAGGGCGATGATTAGAAACCCCAAAGTTTTGATTTTAGATGAGGCTACTTCAGCGTTGGATACACAAAGTGAGAAGCAGGTTCAAGAGGCTTTAAATCGTTTGATGAAAGGCAGAACCAGTGTGGTGATTGCGCATCGCTTGTCCACCATCAAAGATTGTGATCAAATCATGGTATTGGAAAAAGGACAAATCATGGAGCAAGGTACCCACGATGATCTTATTGCTAATCCCCAAGGTTTTTATCGTAAAATGTTGTCCATGCAAAATGTCATGGACCAAAACATAGATACCCATGTCTAATAAATCTCACAAGTTTCCTACAGAAACGCGTTCTTTGTATTATTCAATCTTGCACCCATGGTTGTCATTGGGCAAGGAATTTTTCTTTGATGGTTTTCATGTAAAGGGGATGGAGAATTTTCCAAAAGAGGGCCCCATCATGTTGGTTGGTAATCATCAAAATGCGATGTTGGATCCTTTGGTTTTTTGCCGAATCATACCCAATCAACTCCATTGGTTGGCCCGTTCTGATGTTTTCAGGAATCCTGTGGCTGCCCGTTTTTTGTACAAAATCAATATGCTGCCCATTTATCGAGAAAAGGATAAAGTGGCGGATCAAATGGAACGCAACGAGGCTGTATTTTCAGTGTGTAGAACACGATTATCTAAAGGTGCTGTAATCGCTATGTTTCCTGAGGGATCCCATCGTGGTAAGAAGCAATTGATGACACCTTTGAAAAAGGGATTTGCGCGATTGGCTTTTTCCTCAATCGAAAAAGATTTGAGTTTGATGGACTTGAAAATCGTCCCCATCGGAATGGATTATAGCGATTTTTATAAGTACCATCCTAGGATGATTTTGGAGGTGGGTGAACCAATCCCGGTCAAGCAATTTTGGGAAGATTATGTGCATGATCCTAATCGTGCGGTAAATGCTTTACTCAAAGTTACCCAAGATTCATTGTCCAGTTTGATGGTCGATATACGTGACGATGATTCTTATGAAATGCTCATTGATATGGCGCCAACCATTGAAGAGGTTCAAGCGGGTGATGCGTTCACAAAGTGGAATCATTATCGATCGTTTTGCAATGGATATGATGCTATCATAGACGAAGAGAAGGCGGTATTGCATAAGCTTTGGACCCGCTTAAATGAAGCAGGAAGAACTTCCGCTGAAATGGAAGAATATGTTCAACCCAAGAAGTGGATGTGGCGTGCACTTTGGTGGGTAGAGTTATTACCAGGTTTGTTGGGAATGATTCTCTTTTATCCACATTATTGGGTGACCGAGAAATTTATCAAAAGTAAAATACAAGATGAATTGTTTTATAATTCAATTCGTTTGGCTTCGTATACTTTTTTAACACCGTTTTATGTTCCCTTGCTTTGGTTGATTTTGTTCAATAGCTTGACCTTAACTAACCATTGGTCAGTACATTTTTGGGGAATTTTATTTGTCCTTTCTTTAGGAATGTTTGCCATTTCGTTTAATAGATTGAACAACAAGAGAAAGCGATTTGAAAAATGGAGAAATTGGTCCAAACGCAATGTGGATTCAGCAAAAGAAATATTGTCATTAAGAAAATTGTGGAGGGAAATTCATGAAAACTAGTATTGCAAGAGTAAATGGCATGCAGCATATCGGTTTGGCGGTTAGTGATATGAACCGTTTTTTACCGTTGTATCGAAAATTGTTTGGATTGGACATCCCATTTTTTGATTCGGTTCAGCCTGCCCCATTGATGCAAGTTTATACGCACAATGAGGTGATTACCAAGCGCGCCAGTATGGTGTTGAATTTACAAGGTGGTTGTGCGATAGAAGTTATTCAGCCTACATCATTTGAGCCTCGGTATAATTTGAATGCATTTGAGTGGGGCGACATTGGAATCAATTACATTCATTTTAAATCTAGAGATGTTCATTTTTCTCATGAGGTAGCCAAAGGAATTGTTGAGAAGGTATACGATGTTCATGAGCGACCAGATGGCCGACCAGCCTTTTACTTGCAGGATCCTGACGGCAATTATTTTCAGTTTACTTCTGATGATAGATGGTATACCCAGAGTGGCCATCATTCAGGCGGTGTAATGGGATGTGCTATGGGCGTTTCGAATATCGAGAACAGCATGAAATTGTATGCTGATATTTTGGGATTTGATGAGGTGGTTTATGATAAAACAGGTCGTTTTGACGAGTGGACAAACCATCCTGGCGGAGATGCTGAATTTAGGAGAGTCATGCTCCGTCCATCAAAACCAACTGGCGGAGGATTTGCAAAGGTTACCGGAACCAATTATATAGAGCTTATTCAGGTGTTGTCTCGAAAGCCAAAGAAGATATTCAAAGGTCGTATTTGGGGTGATTTGGGATTTGTTCATTTGGGATTGGATGTCAAAGGCATGAAACAGTTGGGTCAACAATTGGCAGCAAAGGGATTTCCATTCACTTGTGATAGTCAGGATGCGCTGAACATGGGAAATACAAAGGTTCATTGCGTATACATTGATGACCCCGATGGAATACTCATTGAGATGATTGAAGTGTACAAAGTGCCCATCATGGAGAAATGGGGTGTTTATTTGAATGTTGAAAAACGTGATCCTTTGAAGCCACTACCTGATTTTATGCTCAAAGCATTAAGATTTAGTAGAATCAAAGACTGATTATCTAGCGCTTTGTTTTCTTAAAAGCTTTTGAAAATAATTGGGGAAATGGCGATGAATCCATAGCCCTAATTTTTCTTTGCCCCCTACGCCAAATTCCCATTTGTTTTTCTCCATTCCATGCATGATTTGCCTGGCGCATGCTTGCGTACTGATACCATTGGCCTGGTTCTCATCCATCTCACCTGTTGCTTTTCCATCTCCGTCAACGGCGTTTTTTGAAATGTCTGTTGCAATAAAACCTGGGGTGACAAGTTGTACTTCGATACCATATTCTTCTACCTCCATACGCAGACTTTCATAAAAACCATGTAAGGCATGTTTAGAGGCTGCATATGATGATCTCAAGAAAAATCCCCACTTTCCAGTGAAGCTCGTGATGACAACAATTTTTCCATTTCCTTGGTTTTTCATCATATCAACAGCAGCCAAAGAAATGGGAATTTGACCAAAGAAATTGCTTTCAAAAATTTGTCGGGTTGTTTCTATTGATGTCTCCGTAGCCTTGGCGCGTTGGCTAATCCCACCGCTGTGAATCAAGATATCTAGCTTTTGGTGACGATTTTGGTAGGTTTTTATACCAGCTTGAATGGATTGGGTATTGCTTAAGTCCAATTCAATTATGTCAGATTGGTTAGGGTAGGTCAATAGCTTATGGGTATTTTGTAATTTATCACTATTTCTAGCACTTAAAACAACATATGCCCCAGCTTTATTTAATTCTATGGCTAACCCTTGTCCAATGCCTGAACTTGCGCCAATGATCCATACTTTCTTCTCCTTCCAAATCATGCTGCAATTTAGTTTGTTTTTTTTCATAATCATTAACCTCTAATTAACCTGAACTTAACACTTGAAACGCTACTTTTGTCCAAGAAATTACATTATGCAATACAGAATCCTGTTGGTGGATGATGAGCAAGATATCTTAGATCTGCTCCAGTACAATTTAGAGAAGGAAGGTTTTCAAGTGATAACAGCGCAGAACGGAAGTGATGCGGTTAACAAGGTGCCTGAATTCAAGCCGCATTTGATTTTGATGGATGTAATGATGCCAGAGATGGATGGTATGGAGGCATGTCGTGAGATACGCGAATTACCAGACGGTAAGTCAACCATTATCGCATTCTTAACTGCACGCAGCGAGGATTATAGTCAAATGGCAGGATTTGAGGCTGGTGGTGATGATTACATTGCTAAACCGATTAAGCCTAGAATTTTGGTTTCAAAAGTCAAAGCATGGTTGAAGCGATTGGAAGGACAGTCTATGTTAACACCAGAATCAATAGATACCGGGGGTATTATTATTGACAAGGAAAAATATGTAGTAACACGAGGTTCAGAGGTATTTCATTTACCCAAGAAAGAATTTGAGTTGTTGGCTTTGTTGGTTTCAGCTCCAGGAAGGGTTTTCACAAGAGATTTTATCCTGAATTCTGTTTGGGGAAATGATGTAATTGTAGGGGATCGTACCATTGATGTGCATATCAGAAAACTTCGTGAAAAGATTGGTGATGAATTTTTTAAGACAATTAAAGGCGTAGGGTATAAATTTGAGCCGTGATGAAACCACGGACCCCCAATGGCGTCGCGGTATGGACTGCGGCATGGATTGTAATGGCATTGTCCATTATCATCGGAGTATTGGTAGGTTTCAGGGTAATTAAAATTCAAGCACTTTTGCCCATTGCAATAGGGTTGTCAATCTTGGCGGTATTCAGTTACTATCTCATTGGTTTTTTTATTGAAAAATTTCTTTACGCCAAAATCAAAGTAATCTACAAGAATATTCATGCATTCAAAAGTCAGTCGGACAAAAGAGCACCGTTGCTTATGGCCGACGATGTATTGCATGATATTGAAGACCAAGTTTCAGAATGGGTTGAAGAAAAAATCAACGAGGTCAAGACGCTGCGCGATGCAGATTCTTTCAGAAAGGAGTTCATTGGAAATCTTGCTCATGAATTAAAAACACCGTTGTTTGGCATCCAGGGCTACATTGAAACGTTATTGGATGATGATTTAAATGATCCAGAACAAATTCGATTGTTCTTGTCCAAAGCCAATCGCCAGGCGGATCGTCTCAATGCGCTGATTGGTGATTTGGATCAAATATCCAAATTGGAAAGTGGGGGTATTCCAATTGTTATGGCTCGTTTTGATTTGGTGCAATGTGTTCAAGCTGCAATGGAAACAGTGGAGAAATTAGCATTATCTAAGAATGTTCATTTGTATGTCAAGGAGGGTTCGCCCAAGCAATTGATGGTAAAAGGTGATTACGCCCGGGTTCAGCAAGTACTGATCAATTTGATTTCAAATGCCATTCACTATGGCAATGTCAATGGTGAAGTAAAGGTGCGCTTCTATGATATGGAGGAGCACGTACTTTGCGAGGTTGCGGACAACGGAATTGGAATTGCCAAAGAACATTTGCCTCGAATATTTGAGCGTTTTTATCGTGTAGATAAAAGTCGTTCAAGAAATGATGGGGGATCAGGTCTAGGGTTGGCCATTTGCAAACACATCATTGAAGCACATCAAGAAACCATTAGTGTGCGAAGCACAGAAGGCATAGGATCTACATTTGCCTTTACATTGAAAAAAGCCTAACCTCTTACGTAGGGATTGAACTGCTTTTCATGTCCAATTGTTGTCAATGGACCATGTCCAGAAAAAATAACGTAGTCATCAGGTAATGTATACAGACGACGTATGCTTTGTTCTATTTCATCTCCATCGCCGCCCGGCAAATCAATTCTGCCAATGCTCTCTCTGAAAAGGACATCGCCACTAAATACAGATTTACTTTCGTGATGAATAAAAGCCAAGTGCCCTTTGCAATGGCCCGGCACGAGCCATGTTTCAACAGCTTGCTCTGCAATGAGAACACTACTGTTTTCGTCAATGTATTTGGTGGCTTGAGGCGAAGGTGTGTAGGGAATCCCCCATACTTGGCTCATTTGAACAGACCGCTCGATGTTGCTTTCCTCCAGAGTATGGTAGTACAAAGGAAGACTCCATTGTCGCACACAATAGTCATTCCCGAGAATGTGATCAATGTGGCAATGGGTATTGATAATACTATCTAAAATGATGTTGTTTTTTTCAACAAAATCTTTAAATGTGTTTTCTTCTTGCAATTGACTAAATCCGGGATCTATCAGTGTTCCAATGTTATTTTCGTTGACAACGAGATAGGTGTTTTCTTGAAATGGACCAACTGACCAAACATACACCGTTAAATTATCCCTTTTTATGGATTGTGTAGCCATAGAATGAACTTTATTGAATTAAATTGCGGCAATGATAATGCGAAAAATCCATGTCTTGATTGTTCTACTTTTTTTGAGTGGAACTACTTCGATATGGGGACAGTTTTATCAAGGAAGTAATCTCACATTTGGCAAGAACAGGGTTCAGTACAGGGATTTTGAATGGTCATATTTTTCTGGAAAATACGCCGATGTGTATTTTTATCAAGGGGGAGAGAAATTGGCCTTGGAAACAGCTAAAAAGTCGGATGCGATAATTTCTGAGATGATCGCTTATTTTGGCTTTCAACCATCAGAGCGCATTTATATCATGTCTTATTTGAGTCAATCTGATATGCGCCAAAGCAACATTGGAACGACCTTGGATGAGAATAATGGTGTGATGGGGACATCACAGATTATTCAGAACAAACTCTTCGTTTTTTTTGAAGGCAACCAAGACGCTTATCAAGCGCAGTTGAGAAGAGGGTTGGCGGAGATTTCCATTTCACAGGTATTATTGGGCAATTCATGGAAGGATGCCGTAAAAGCATTGGCATTTTCTAATTATCCTGATTGGTTTGTGCAGGGAATGGCTTATTGGTTAGGAGGCGAAAAACAAGAAGTGTTGGATGTCTTCATGATGCAAGAGTTGAAGAGAAAGAAAATTCAGATCAACTTTTGGAAAAGTGAATCGGCTCGATTGGGTGGTGCAGCTTTTTGGAGTTTTATAGCAGACCGATATGGAAGCAATGTGATACCGAGCATTCTGCAAATGTCGCGATTTGCTCGGGGTATAGATTTGGGTTTTGAATTGATCATAGGCAAATCCATGGATGTCTTGATCCAGGAATTTTATCAATACTATCGCATTCGGGTGCAAAGAGTGCAATTGCCTAAGGAGTATGAGAAAGACCCGCGACTTCAAAAGAAGATGGGCGCTTTGGCTTTAAAGTCAAAGAAGAAGTTCAAGTACCGTGATTACACTTTGAGTCCAGATGGTAAATATTGGGCATTTGTCACCCACGAATGGGGTCAATACCGAGTCTGGGTTTACGATGTTGAAAAAGACAAATTGAAATGTATACTTAAAAGACAACCCAAATCTGATCGATTGAATGATTTCACTTATCCTCATGTAGCATGGCATCCAGCAGGAGAAATGTTGGCTATTTTTTATGAGAAAAGAGGGTTCTTGAAATATGCCCAATGGAATGTTAAGGAGAAGAGTTGGTCGGAGAAGCAGGTTTTTGCTGTGGATAAAATCTTGATGCCTCGATTTAGTCAGGATGGAAAGAACATTGTTTTTATTGGGGTGAACAGCGGCCGAAGTGATGTTTTTGTGATGCCAACCATCGGAAACACACCCAAGCCAATTACCAAAACGGAGGATGATGATTATTCCCCTGTTTTTTTGCCCAATAAAAAGGTGATTTACCTGACCAAAGAACGTGGCGAAAAAGGAACGATGTATGTTCTGAATCAAATTGAACCCACATCAACTGCTGCAAAACCTGAGCGTATTTATGAAAGTAGTTTTCCATTGTCTTTTGCATTTGAATGGGGCAAGGAAGAAATGGGTTGTGTTGAGAGAAGAGAGGAGGGTCAGTTGTTTTATCAAATTCGATGGGATTCTGTCATTGCATCCATTGACACAACCATTCATTACCGCAAAGAGCCCAAGGTGCGCCAATTGGCGGAAGTACCCTTTGTGCCTGATGTTCGATCATGGAGAGGTCAAGACAGCACATGGGTATTAGAGCATGGGTTTTATGGACACCCCGCTTTGATATTGCAAAGTTTAAATTCCTCGGCTTTGTTGAATCGTATTTCCGCACCAAGTCAGGAGGTAATTTCTTTACCTTCTGATACATTGAAATGGGTGGGTAAATCCAGCGCCATCGGAGATATTGAAATAGCAGATTATTTGTTTTCAGAAGATAGAAGAGCATTCACCTTGGATAAGAAAACCTTGGTATTGGATGAAAAATCGGAGGGAAAAGTCAAAGAGAAAAAACCTTTTGAGTGGCGAAGAAGTAATTATGAATTGAATTTCACAACTGATTTTGCAACAACAAAATTGGACAACTCATTTGCTAGCCAGTTTTACCAAAGCGCTGATGCAGGACCTACCAGTATATTTCCTGGTATGAGTGCGTTGTTCAAAGTGTCGTTAAGTGACTTGCTCGAAGATTATCGATTAACAGGTGCGGTCCGCTTATCGATTGATATCAAGAATAGTGATTTTGGTGTTGCTTTTGAAAACAACAAGGATCGAATTGATAAAAAGTGGTCGCTGCAGCGCAGGTCACAGAAATGGGGAGGCATCAACAATGCTTATCGTCAAGAGACCTATTATGTTACGCATGAATGGAAGTATCCAATTGATGAATTTCAGGCTTTCAAGGTTTCGGCGGTATACCGTTGGGATCGAAGCATTAATCTAAGTGTTGATCCCAATAGCTTGGCTTTCCCCAATCAGAATGAGCATCATGCGGGTATATTGGCTGAGTATGTGATGGACAATACGCGTTCATTGGGCTTGAATTTGATGCAGGGCTTACGCGGAAAGTTTTGGTATGAGCGTTACCAGCAATTGAATGTTTGGGACAAGAAAACGGACATGCAGGTTTTGGGTGGAGACTTTCGTTATTATGTGCCCATTCATAGAACCATTATAGGAGCGTTTAGAGTAGCCGGCGCCACTTCCTTTGGTACCCAAAAGATTGTACATTATTTGGGAGGAGTTGACAATTGGTTGGTGCAAAGAGTGGACGAGTCTACGGTGATTTCGGATCAAATGAACTACAAGTTTGCGTCTTTTTGCGGTCCCATGCGTGGATTCTATATCAATGCTAGAAACGGAAATTCATTTGCCACGATAAACAGTGAATTGCGATTGCCTTTGTTCAGCTATTTGGCCAAGCAACCCATCAAAAGTGAGTTCATTCGTCACTTTCAAGTGATAGGTTTTTATGATGTGGGATCGGCATGGACAGGCGCTACACCCTATTCCAATGAAAGTACATTTAATACGAATAGTGTCACCCAAAATCCTGTAACGGTAACCGTAAGTAGCAATCGTGAGCCCATCATTATGGGGTATGGATTTGGATTGCGATCCAAAGTGTTAGGTTACTTCATGCGTGCGGATTGGGCATGGGGCATAGATGACAATCAAGTGTTGCCACGTGTATTTTACCTGTCGTTGAATATGGATTTCTAAAGAAGCCTGCGATTCTTAGAATCGTACGTTTGCTCTTTTCACACCACCACCACTTCTACCTCGCATCCAGTTGTATTTGGATTTGTAGAAGTTGGATTTAGAACGAATCACTTTAGAAACATAGACTTGAAAAGTCATGTAGTTATCGTTGTTCAATGGATTTCCTCGAGGACTGTTTTGGTACCAAAAATTAGCAGAAGGAATGTTGTCTACGTTCATCGGGCCATCGATATACTCTTCATCAAACGAATAGAAAACGTATCCAGAAACAATAGGAGCATCAATTTCACCAGCTGTTTCTCTAATTCTTTGTTTGGTAGGATACTCCTTAGAGATATCATCCAGGTAATCAGTAAAAGTTAATCTCCAGTTGTACTCCCAACCCACACGCCATTTCTTTTGGTAGGTGAAGTACATGCCGATACCCATCGGAATAGATACAGAAAAAGGTGAATAAGCATTGTCTTGACCTTCCGTTTTGTATTTGCGCAATGGAATCCAAGTGTCGTAGTAGTTGGCAGCAGGGTTTCCGGTAGCAGAGCCAATGTAGTCTGCCGCGTACTCATTGATATAACCTTTTGGGTTGGAATACAATCCGGCAACACCACTAAAAACATAAATCTTCATATCAGGATTAAAGTATCCTTGATTGCTTAAATCACTGTCGTAGTATAGCGTGTATTCCAATCGAGCACTCAATTCCAACATGTCATTTTTGAACTGAAGATTTCGTGCACGTCTTGGAAAATAAGTGGAAAGTTGATCGGTATCTTGAATGCGCAAATAGTCCATTGTTGCGCTGTAAGCTATTCTTTTGCTTTTTCTTTTGCGGATAAAACCACCTACAGCCCAGCGGGTTGAAGGCATGTGCATGTCCACAACAAAATCTCTACGGGGTAAACCTTTACCGCCGATATCCCCCAAATAGTTGGCAGCACCAAGTCGCATACCGTAGTCATATTTGAATTGAGAAAAGGAATCTTCCACAACCAAACTGCACAAAATGAAGAGAATAAAGAGCTTTTTCATGTTCTTAATTGAAGGTTCGAATATACGAAAAAAATGATTGATTCAATTTTTCAACAATTCGGGTTTCAGGCTTACCTTTCAACCGTGAAAAAACTCACAGAAATATTAGGTACACAATACCCTATTATCCAAGGGGGAATGATATGGTGTTCAGGATGGGAATTGGCCTCTGCAGTGAGCAATGCAGGCGGTTTGGGAACGATTGGAGCTGGCTCAATGTATCCAGAAGTATTGCGTGATCAAATCAGGAAGTGTAAGGCGGCGACAGATAGACCATTTGCTGTAAATCTTCCATTGATTTATCCACAAGTGGCGGAACATATTCAAATTATTCTTGAGGAGAATGTTCCAGTAGTTATCACATCAGCGGGCAATCCTAAACTTTACGCACCAACATTTAAGGGAGCGGATCGGGTTTTGATGCACGTGGTGTCCAGCGCCAAATTTGCCAAGAAGGCTGAGGAAGCAGGTTGTGACGCGGTAATCGCAGAAGGATTTGAGGCAGGAGGACACAATGGTCGTGAAGAAACGACTACTCTTTGTTTGATACCTCAAGTAGTAGATGCAGTAAATATTCCTGTAGTTGCTGCAGGCGGAATTGCCGATGGGCGCTCTATGTTGGCTGTTATGACTTTGGGAGCTGCAGGTGTGCAGATGGGATCGAGATTTGTTCTTACCCACGAAAGCTCAGCTCATATAAATTTTAAGCAAGCAGTCTTGCATGCACAAGAAGGAGATACCCAACTAACTTTGAAAGAGCTTACTCCAGTTAGACTTTTGAATAGCCCTTTTGCTGATCAAGTAAAGCAGGCTTATCAATCTCACGCAACAATTGAGGAGTTAAAAACGTTATTGGGAAGAGGTCGAGCTAAAAAAGGAATGTTTGAAGGTGATATGCTCGAAGGCGAATTGGAAATCGGGCAAGTTTCAGCTCGGATTGACAAATTGATTTCGGCAGAGGAAGTGGTCAAACAAACCATGAGAGAATTTACAGATAGTTGTAAGAAAATGAGCGAGACCTGGAAATAAATGAGATTTGTTTTATTCATATTGGGATGTTTGATAATGTCATTTGTACAGGGACAAGTTTTGTCCCCTGACATTGATTGCTCTCAAGTGGATGTCACTGGATCAACGACCATACAATGGACTGCACCGCAGGATCCGAACAATGAGTTTGTCTCTTATCATATTTTTTCTTCCGTTGGCGGGGCTGGATTTACTGAAATTGGACAAGTATTGAATTTGAATACCACTTTTTTTGTCGATGGTGTCAACAATGCGAATAATGATGAAATTTGTTATTACGTGATTGTCGAGTATTCAAGCTTAGCGGGCAATATGATGGCCGATCCAGGCTTGACATTTTGTAATACTTTTTTAACAGCTACCTCATCTACAAATCCACAAGGTTTTGTGAACCTGACTTGGACAGGAACAGCGGCCAGCAATTATACGATGGCTTGGGACAATGGATCCAATTCTTGGAACAACATTTTGACCATTCCCTTTTTTGCAAATGATACTTCGATAGAGGTGATTACATGTGGTGACCCATTGAGTTTTGTCTTGTATGCCAATCAGGGCGTGTGTGCCAACGTCAGTAATATTGCCTCAGGAATATTCTTTGATCAAACACCACCGGCCATTCCAGTAGTAACCTCTGTCAGTGTTACGCAAGGGCACCCTCAGATATTTTGGAATGCAAGTACTTCAGTTGATACTGATGGATATATTTTATACAGATGTTCAGGTGGTGGCGTAACGGTATTGGATACTGTAGCTTCTTCTGTTCAATCATTTGTGGATATGACTGTAAATAGCGCCACGCAAACGGGATGCTACTTACTTTCCGCATTTGATGGTTGTTTGACCGGTACGCCGCCCAGCCCCAATACGAGCCCAACTGGAAATACTTGCAATTGCTCCATGTTGCTAACCCCATTGGTGCAAACCCCTTGTACCGATAGAATAACTTTGACTTGGACGCCCTATAGCGGTTGGGAAAGCGGTGTTGCATTTTATGTTTTGTATCATGCTGAAGCTGCCGGAAGTTTTTCGGCGATTGATACTATTCCAGCAAATACAATTTCTTGGCTGCATAATTTGAATAATTATGTAAGCTTGGATCATAGTTTTTACATAATGGCTGTAAGCTATGATGGCTTTTTTGCGATTAGCAATGTACAATCCATTACGCTGAATTATCCAACACCTCCCGCGGTGAATTATTTATCCTCAGTCTCTGTTACAGAGGATGATGAAATTGAGGTTACTGTTCAAACTACAGTTACAGCTGATCCCCATTTTTATTATTTGCAGTATTACAATGATTTTTTTGAGGAATGGATGAATGTTGATGTGTCTTCCAAAGAGAACAATGTAGTGCCGGTCGTTTTTACCGTTTCCAATATGAATCCGAAATACTTTTCCTATCAATTTCGTGTAGCTGTGATCAATGAGTGCAGTGATACTACTGCGATCACGAATGTTGGCAAGAATATTTTATTAGAGGGATTGGTGTATGATGATGCCGATGTGAATGCTATTCAATGGACGCCTTATGAGGTATGGACCAATGGACTTGAGAAATATAACATCTACAGAAAGGTTGGAAAGAATGGGTCTTATACCAAGATCTTGGAGTTTAATCCTTCGCAATTGGGTCATTATGATGATGTAGATACTTTGTATATGGGGGATGGTTTATTTTACTATCGAATAGAAGCCGTTGCCAATCCTACAGCCAATTTTCCTGACACCGCGTTTCATGCATTTTCTAATGCGGTAGAGATGTTACAGGCTCCCAAGATTTTCATTCCCAATGCGATGATGGTTGGTGGGGTGAACAATGTTTTTAAACCTGTGATTTCTTTTGCGCCTGTGGACTTTTTTGACATGTATGTCTATAGCAAATGGGGAGATGTTTTGTACGAAGGTCATGATTATAGTGAAGGTTGGGACGCGAAAGATCCAGATGGAAAACCTGTTCCCCAGGGAGCTTACGTTTATTATATACGTTATCGCAAAGGAACCGACGCACCAATTGAAGCCCGAGGGCAAGTGATTGTGTTGTATGGACAATAGTTCTTCAGCATATCAATGGGTGGTGGATGCAGGTAACACATCCATCAAAACAGCACTCTTTTTATCTAATGAATGCTTAGAAATTAATCATTGGTCTTATGTTGATTTTGAATCGGGATGGAGATCATATTGGGAGCATTGGCACTGTCCCAATGTTGTAATTTCTTCGGTTGGAAATCTATTGCCGCAAGAATTCTTGTCCATTGGAAAAGTACTTGAACCTGGTTTATTAAAAGAGTGGCATTGGGAGTATGAAGTAAAAGAATCTTTGGGTGTAGATCGAATAGCCGCCGTGTTGGGTGCAGCACATTTTTTTCCTAAAGATCAAAAAATATTGGTAGTGGATATGGGCACTTGTGTAACCTACACCATGCGCAATGGAAAGGAAATATTGGGTTTGTCCATTGTTCCTGGGCTGGAAATGCGTTGGCGTGCGATGCATCATTTTACACAGAAATTACCTTTGGTCACTTGGGCAACCAGCGTTGATAAAAGAGGGACGCTCCAAAATATATGGGAAGGGGGTAAAAGAGGTTGGCAGATGGAACAACTGAATTGGATTACATATTTTTGTCAATTGTACCACATTGATCGTGTCGTTTTGACGGGTTCAGATGTTGTACATTTGGAAATTAAAGAACATGCGAATTGGGAGAAAATACCCTATTTGAATTTGCATGGATTAAAAGCTTGGATGGATGTATAGATTAATATTAACGGGTTGTTTTAGCATTTTGGTAAGTTGGGCTTCCGCTCAGTATACCATCAATGATCCGTTCACTAGATGGGGAGTGGGGGAATTGACTTCAGGGGACAATACCTCTGCTAGAGCTCTGGGCGGAGCATCTTTGTTTCCAAGTGATTACAATATCGTCAACCTAAATAGCGCCGCTAGTTATGCACTGCTCAAAGAAACTACTTTTCAAGCGGGTGGTTGGGTTTCAGAAAGCAAGTATCAGCCGTCGGCTGGTGTTTTTAGATCTGGGCAATGGGGCGAAATGGCTTTGGGGTTTAAACAACAAGGTTCTAAATACGGCTTTGCTATGGGTGTAAATTCATTCAGCCGAATGGGTTACAATTTTGGACAAGATTTTACTGTGAATGATTCAGTAGGCGGTCAGCAATTGCACAGTGGCGAGGGAGGAATTCATCAGTTTATTTTTGGTGCTGCACGCAAATGGTCATGGGGCCAGGACAGCGCGCATTGGGTGGGTCACCAACTTGCAGTAGGCGTTAATGGCGCATTTATGTTTGGTTCATTGGGATACCACAGAAAAATGGATTTTCAGAATACCCAGACTTACAATAGTCGTTTTGACAATTGGGTCACTGTGCAAGATATACGTCCTGATTTTTCTTTTCAGTATCAATTTCCATTGTTTGGAAATACCAAACAAAAGGAGAAAACCAATTTGTGGGTAATGTCATTGGCGGGTCAATATACCCCGCAGTTCAAATTAAATGGTGATCAGAATATTTATGGTATTTCCTATGTTAAGTACGCAGGAGTGGATGTGACCATTGATACAGGATTTGTTTCCCTAAATCAAGCTGGAAACTTATTGGTTCCCCAGCGTCTGCAATTTGGTGGTGTTGTTTCTGCTTTCCTAAAGTCAGGGGCGCGATTGGATTTTTACGGTCAGTATACGCACCAAGATTGGCGCAAGAGTAACACCAATTTTGCTTTATCAGCCTATTCCGATTTGAATGTGGCTCAATCGACGTCTTTTGGTGTTGAGTTTATTCCATTGAGTAATGAGCGAGCGACCAACGCATTCCAGCTAACCCACTTCCGTTTGGGATATCGCACGGGACAAGATTATATCAAAATCAACCAAGAATCGGTGAATGTAAAAGTGTACTCAGCTGGTGTAAGTATTCCTATCCGTGCATCTAAAACCAATTCGAGTATTCAATTGACGTATCAGTTGTTAGATAAGTCAACAGGTTCAGGTTGGGGAATGCAGCAAAGTATTATCGGTGTTGGTTTCCAGATGAGCCCATTTGAAAGGTGGTTTGTAGTTCGTAAGTATGACTAAATTAATTTTTTTCATACTGGCTTCTGTTTTACTGACATCTTGTCAAAATGAGATAGAAGAAATCAAGGCTGTAACGGATTATTTCAATTATCCCATCCAATCCGTTGAGAAGGCGGATTACCTTTATTCGGAAAGTGCCAACAAGTCAACTCGTTTACAAGCGCCACTTCTTGAGCGATATTTCAATGATACCAGTCAAATTGTTGCCCCAAAAGGATTTAAAATGACCTTTTACAGTAAGCAAGGAAATACTGATGCATGGCTCGTAGGAAACCATGGAGAGTTTTGGGAAAAGTCGGGAATTTTTCTCGCCACGGGTGATGTGAAAATGGAGAATACGGAAGGTGAATCAATGACAACTGAAAGGGTTACTTTTTACCGAGATAGTGATTTGATTAAAACCGACGATTGGGTAACGATACAAACCAAAACAGGCACGCTCCATGGAAAAGGTCTCTTAAGCAATAGTTCTTTTACCGAGTATCAGATATTACAACCTACAGGACAATTCAATATTTCAGAGCCATGAATCCAATAAAAGTTGCAAAGTTTTTTGTTCATTTCTGGTTAGCCTTAACCATGGCATCATTCATTTATGCCGTTTACATTGCTTTTAATAAAGGTTGGGATGGTTTGGTGTATTTTGTGCCAACTGGAATTGCCGGATTTCAGTATTATGTCAGACGAAAGATGTATTATCGATTATTGACCAAACAAGACAACTCCGCGAACTAATGGTCATTACAGATTCTTGGATATTTTGGGTTTTGTTGAGCATGATGGTTTGTGCGTTTTCCAGCGGAATGGAGATGGCATTTATTTCTGCCAATCACCTAAAGGTAGAGTTGGATAAAAAACAAGGTGTTTGGTCGGCCGGCATTGTAAGCTATCTCATTCGGCAGCCCAAGTTGTTTTTGTCTGCGATGCTTATCGGAAACAATATAGGCTTGGTTGTTTTTGGAATCAAATTGGGGGATGAGGTAGTGGCTGTAATTGAGGGCCAATTGCCCTGGACGGCCGAAATGCTTGGTGGTGGAGGAATTTTATTGGTTCAAACAGTTGTATCCACCATTGTAATTTTGATTTTTGGTGAGTTTATTCCCAAGGTAATAGTTTCGACATCACCCAACAGATGGCTAAATATATTGGCCATCCCATTGATTATTTGGTATGTGTTATTGTGGCCTTTTGCATACTTTGTCACTTCTATAGCGCAAATAATCATTGGTAAGAAATCATCTCAAGCCGATGAGAAAAGGGTTTTTGGTCGGGTTGATCTCGATGATTATTTGGAGACAGTAACAGGCAATCAAGATCCAAGTAATTCCTTAGATCATGAAATTGAGATTTTCCAGAACGCTTTGGATTTTTCAAAGATCAAGGCCCGTGATTGCATGATACCAAGGAACGAGATTGTTGCTGTTCCTGTAGATTGCTCGATGGAGGACTTGCATGCCAAATTTGTAGAGTCTCGACTATCCAAGATTTTGGTTTATAGAAACAATATTGATGATATCATTGGGTATGTACATTCTTTTGATTTGCTTAAAAAATCACCAACATTAGCGGGGGTCATTCGACCCATCAGTATTATTCCAGAAGCGATGCCAGCCCAGGATATGCTCTCCATGAACATAAGAGAAAAACGTCATGTATTTATCGTTATCGATGAGTTTGGGGGCACTGCGGGTATGGCTACTTTGGAAGATGTCATTGAGGAAATTGTAGGCGAAATTGAGGATGAGCATGATGATGTAGAAGTGAATAACGCTCATCAACCAGATGGCTCTTGGTTGTTTACAGGTAGAGATGAGATCAAATTTTTAAATGATACTTATCAAATTCAACTTCCTGAGAACGAAGAGGATTACGATACCATGAATGGGCTTATATTGTATTATTTAGAAGATTTTCCTGATGAGGGTCAAAAGGTAGTGGTTGGAAGATACGAGATTGAAATAATCGAGGTTTCAGAGCAAATGGTGAAAAAGGTCAAGGTGAGCGACTTATAGCCAAAGTTTTTGTTTAAAGTTTACCAAAATTTACGATATTCGCATTCCTTAAAATGTATAGATATGGCAATGATTGAAAAAATCAGAAGACAAGGTTGGCTCGTTCTCGTTGTAGTGGGAGTAGGTGTCGTGGGATATTTAATTCCTTATGACGCGGTAATGGCCTTGATGGGCAAAGGCGCAAAGGATGCTGGAGAAATTGATGGTAAAACCATCGATGCTGCTGCGTGGCAACAAGCGGTAGAAAAACAAAGAATTTTGTTTGACTACAGTAGCAATGAAAGTTCTTTGTCCAATGATACTTGGAATACTTTAACAGAAGAGCAATTGTACGCAGACGAATTCAGCGCAATGGACATTTCTGTTTCTGACGAAGAATTGGATGAGGTAATGTTTGGAAAATTTTTATCTCCATTTGTAAAGAACACCATTTATGGAGGTCGTGATTCATCTAGCTTCAAAGAGCAGATGCGTCAACGTTTTGAGACCATTGATCCCAACGATCCATCTTGGACCATTGAAAAAGCGGACGCTTGGAAAGAATTTGTTCGTTACAAGCGCAAGAAGGAGAAGTATGACAACATGATCAAATTGGGTGCTTATGCAAACTCATTGGATGCTAAGTATGCTTTCACTGCACAGAACGATCGTACATCTGTTGAATTTGTTGCCAAGTCATTCATGGAGATTCCAGATGCTGAAGTAAACGTTACCGATGAAGATATCCGCACTTATTACAACAAGCACAAGTCTGAAAGAGAATACAAGCAAGAGCGCAGCCGTAGTGTGAACTATGTGAATATGACGATTAAGCCAAGTGAATCAGATTTGCAAGCGATCAAAACGTCAATGGACGCTATGATTCGTGAATTCAGAATGGCAAAGAATGATTCTGCTTATGCTGCTGCCAAGGCGCTTACCGCTGGTCAAGGAAAAGTTCGTTACCAGCCAGGTACTTTCTCTGAGCCTTTTAATTCTCAAATTGCTTCTGATTCTGTAGGAAAAGTATTGGGTCCAATTGCACACAACGGTGCTTTGAAGTTGGTGAAAATTTCTAAGCGTGTTTCTGAAGTAGACAGTGTTGCTGCACGTCACATTTTGATCAAGGATCAATCTCCAAAAGGAAAAGCAAAGGCAGATTCTATCGTGAACGTAATCAAAGCCAAAAAGAATTTTGCTGAAATGGCGAAGATGTTTGGAACTGATGCGACCAAAGATAAAGGTGGCGATTTGGGAACTTTTGCTCGTGGAGCTATGGTGCCTGAGTTTGATAAAGCTTGTTTCAATGGAACTGTTGGTCAGTTGCAGGTAGTAAAAACACAATTTGGTTACCACGTTGTTGAAGTGACCAAGAAGAATGCACCTAAGATGAATACTTATGTAGCAATCGTTGATCAAACCCAAGATCCAAGTCCACAAACAAGAAAAGAGGCTTTCAACAAAATGCGTGATTTGACCATCAACAGTCAAGACACTGCATCTTTCCGTGCCAATGTTAAGGCGATGGATGCCAATGCCCAAGTAGTAAGTGCAAAAATGATTGCACCTAATGCTACAAACGTTTCAGGTTTGGCAGAAGCACAATCTTTGGTTTCTTGGGCTTATTCAGCTGAGATCAATGAAATTTCTCAACCCATGTTAATCGGAAACGGTTGGGTAGTTGCTGTGTTGACTGAGATTCGCGAGCGTGGTGTTCCAGCTTTTGAGGATGCAAAGGATGTAATGAAAGTGAAAGTAATCAAAGAGAAGAAAGGTGAAATGTGGGCAGCCAAAATGAAGGGATCTTCATTGCAGGAAATCGCTAAAAACACAGGTCTTACTGTTAAGCGTTCTGATAATTTGGGAATGCGCAATGGTAATCTTCCAGAAGCTGGAATTGGTGAGCCTGAGTTTGCATTGATTGGTAACATCTTTGGATTGGCAAAGGACAAAGTTTCTGAGCCTATCATTGGTGAAGGTGGTGTTTATGTAGTGAAGAGGGTTGCTGACATTGCATCTGCTCAAAGCATGGATAGTTATTCAACTGAGAAAAAGATGTTGAATCAAAATGCAAAGGCTTCTATGTCAGGCCGCGTGTTTGGTGCTTATCGTGAATCAGCTGATATCGACGATCGTCGCTTTATCAATGACTAATCGAAAATGAACTTATAAAAAAAAGGCTCCTTTAGGGAGCCTTTTTTATTTCCAACCAAGAGCTATCACCGTAACTTAAAAAGCGATAATTCTTTTCCAATGCGTAATGATATATGCTTTTCCAATCTTCACCAATGGCCGCATAAACCAATAATAGTAGGGTGCTTTTGGGTTGATGGAAGTTGGTGATTAATACATCAGCAGCTTGAACTTGATAGGAAGGCCCCATGATGATTTGAGTAGTTCCAACCAGTTTGCTCCAATCATTTTCTATCATTTGAGCAAATAGATCCTCCATGACATTCAGTGGGTTTCTTTGCTTCTGGCTCTCGTAAGGGAGCCATTGTCCCACATGGAAAAGACCATGCTCATCGGGCATTAAGTTTTCATGTGC
>JACCEC010914662.1_pt1 | contig 20336 bp, 14 predicted proteins | sample 7450121 | NCBI WGS metagenome assembly JACCEC01 (sample SAMN15323455, study PRJNA562643) | freshwater metagenome | isolation source: river surface water | place: USA:Blue River Watershed | collected 2017-08-18 | reverse complement strand
TAAAATAAAAATATGTTTAATTTTAATATCATAAAAATTTAAAACAAAAAATATACCAGCAATGATAAATAAATAATATACTATATTATAATTTGGAATTTGATCTAAAATTTGATAAACATTAGAATTATATATTTCAAATTTATCAAAATAATTAATTAATTGTTTTTGAACTATATTAAAATCATTATAAAATCTTGAAAAAACAAAATCACTCATATTTTAAAAAGAAAAAATACTCTAAATTCTGTTTATATTTTTTTTTACAAGTTTAATCTTTTTTTCTAAATATAAATTAAAAGAAAATGTTTAAAGTCGTTCAAAAAAAAGTTTTCCAAACTATGAATTCAAATGGTCAAAAAAGAACAGTCATGAATATTGTTGATAAATCTCAAAACAAAGAAGTTAGAACCCGTGCTATTTCTATGAAACAAAATCCTAAAGATTTTTTAATTGTTCAACAAGGTATTAAAAAAGATGGTAGACAAATTGTTCCTTTTCAAAAATTATATCATATGAAAGAAAAAGATATCCATGATTTATTTTCATCTGCTGAAGGAGTATCAAATAAAAATCTAACTAATTTTGGAGCAAAAGAAATTAAAATTAAATCCATGAAAAAAATTAATAATAATAATAATAACAATACTAAAATTAACTTAATGGAAAAAGAAATTTCATCAATGTCTGAAAAATTAAAACAACTTAAAAAACATAAAAAAGATAAAGGTGAAAAGAAAATTAAAGCAATTAAATCAAAAGATACTAAAAAATCCTCTAAGAAAATTTTAAAACTCAAATCTAAAAAATTAAAAGGTGGTAATAAAGATGGAGAAGTAATTGGTTTTGATCCACATGGAAATGATTGGGCTCCTTTTCAAACAGTTGAACAAGATAAAATGATGAAAACTATGCAAAAAGGAGGACTTAAAGAAATTATAACACCTGAAGTACAACAACATATGGCAGATTCTTTAAAATTATCAATTGATTCAAAAACTCCTGGAACACCTTTTAAAACACCAGAATTAAAAATAGGAGGTAAACATAAATAAATTAATTTATTATTAATAAATAATAAAAAATTGTTTTTTTAGTTTTCTATATTTTTTTATAAATAAAATATAAGAATATAAATGTTATTGTTAACGTATGCGACACATGATACTGGATATTTTGATGCTTTAAAAATAAGTGCAAAAAGAAATAATTATAAATTAGTTATTATTGGTTATGGTGAAAAATGGAAAGGTTTTACACAAAAATTAGAAAATATTTTAAATTATTTAAAAACAAAAGTAGATAAAGATGAAATTGTTTGTTTTGTAGATGCATTTGATACAATTATGTTAAAAAATAGTAAAGAATTAGAACAAAAATATAAAAATATGAATACTGATAAAGTTGTTTTTTCAGCAACAATGGATAATTTTTTTAGAAGTTTTATATTTGGTAAAAAAAATGAAAAAGATGAAAATCATGATTTTAATCGTTTAGTTAGTGCTCCATATATAGGAAAATGTAAAAATATTATTGAATTATTTACAAATTTATGTGATACTTATCAATGTGATTATAATAAAGATGATCAAGTTTTAATAACTCATTTTTATAAAAAATGTATTGATTGTATGGAACTTGATAAAAAAAGTGAATTATTTTATAATTTAGAAACAGATGAATCACTTTTAGAATTTTATACAAAATTAATAATGCAGAAAAATGAAGAACCTGTTAAAATTAATAATAAATACCATCAATTAAAAGGAAATGAAATTATATTATTCAATCAAAGTAAACCATGTATTTTACATGGAAATGGTAATTTAAATATGGATATTTTTTGTAATAAATTAAATTTACCAATTAGAAAAGTTGAAAAAAGAAATTATTTTGAATATTCTACAAAAACATTTTTAGATAAAATATATAATTCTATTTTAACTTATTTAGTAAAAATTTTTCATTTAATCCTTATTATAGTTATTATAGTTGGACCATATATTAGTAATAATTATTATTTTTTAATAGGACTTATAGTTTTTTACATAACAGTATCTGTTCAATGGAATATTTTAAAAGGTAATTGTATTATAACTGTTATTGAAAACGAATTAAATAGGAAAAATGATGTTTTATTAAAAAATAAAGATAAAAATGGCGAACAAGAAGTAGGTTTCATAGCAAATCTTATTATGGAAAAATTCTCTTTACCACATAGAACAGTTGATATATTGATAACATTAATACCATTTGTAAATTCATTAGTATGTTCATTTAAATTATTAAAATTATTAGATAAATGCAAAACCAAAAAGTAAAAATTAATATATAATATTTTTTATAATTTTAATTATTATTTTTAATAATTAAAAATATGTATATATAGGAATTTATTAATGTTATTTATAACTTTTATAGATGATAAAATTATAAATTATGATAATATATATTTGTTTAAAAAATCAATAAATAATAATAAAAATATAATTTATTTAAAAATAAAAGATTTTGATAAAAATGAGAAAAAAATAAATATATTTTTAGAATATTTGGAAAAATATACTAAAAAAGATGAAATTATATGTTTTATAAATATATTCAGTACATTTTTTAATAATAATTTAGAAGATTTGGAATCAAGATTTAATCAGTTAAACACAAAAAAAATAATATTTTCTTCAAAATTAAATGAAGATAATGAAGTTATCGATGTTGATAAATTATTTGAAATTGATAATTGTTTTATTGGTTATTCAAATATTATTATTAATTTTTTTAAAGAAATTTGTGAAGAATTTAATTGTAGATATAATAATACAAGTTTATTAATAAAAGAATATCAAAAGTTTTGTAAAGATTGTATATATATTGATAATAATCATGATATATTTTTTAATATAAATGATTTTAATTTATATTCTATAAAAGTTTTTAAAGAAAATATAATTTATAATAATAAAATACCAATAATAATAACATATCATTTAAATAAAAATTTAATAAATTATTTTAATAAATTATTGATTTTAATGAATAAACCAATTATAAAAGATTATTATAAGATAAAAGTTTATTCAGATGAAAAAGGAAAAATTATTTATAATATATTAAAATATACACATTTATTTGTTGTTTTATTTTTATATTTTAGTATATTTTTTACTAATAATTTATATTATTTAATATTTTTGTTTTGTATCAATTTAATAGTTTATATACAATGGAATGTTTTAGGGGGATGTTTTTGGACAAAATGGGAAAATTATTATGAAAAATTATTTTATATTGATTATAAATTTAATGATGATGATTTAGAAAGTAGTAATATTAAAAGAATGCTAAAAAGTGCATTAAATATACCAATCGAAACATCAGAATATATTATGAATAAACTTCCAATATTAGTATGTTTTATAAGTTTAATAAAAATTTATTTTTATCATATAAAAAATAATAAAATATAATTAAATAATAGAAAATGTTAATTATACAATTTATAAATTTAGAAAATAAAAATTTACAGAATAATATTTTTGATATCACTCATGAATATGGTGATTCACTTTTGAAACATAATGATATTAATTCAAACAATATTAAAATAAAAAAAATTTATATAAAAAATATTTACCATCATCAAGAAAGAATAAAATTATTATTAAAAGAATTATCAAAATATAATAAAGACGAATTAGTATGTTGTTTAAATTCAAATAATATAATATTTAATGAAAATATTAATTTATTAGAAAAAATATATAAAGACTTAAATACAGATCAAATTATTTTTTCAAGCGATATTTTGAATTTTAATAATTTAGAACATTGTTTTATAGGTTATACACATAAAATTATATCTTTTTATGAAAAAATATGTGATAAATATAATTGTGATTATATATTAATAAATGAATTAATTTATAAATATTATATAGATAATAAAGACAATATTATAATAGATTTAGAAAATAATATATTTTTTGATTTAAATGATAAAAATATAAATAATATAAAAATAATAAATAATAATATGACTATATATAATAAAAAACCAATAATAATTTTTTATAAAATAAATAAAAATTTAGTAAACCAATTAAATATTTTATTAAAACAACTAAATTTACCATTAATAAAAGATTATCATGAATATGTAATACCTTCAACTAAATTTGGTATTTTTTGTTTATATTCTTTAATAATTATTCATTATTTAATTGTAATATCACTTTTGTTAACAGTTATTTTTGCAAAAAAATTAAGTCATTTAATAATAATTTTGAGCATTTATATTTTAATTTATATACAATGGTTTATATTTAAAGACTGTTTATTAACAATATGGGAAAATAATTTTCAAAAATTATTTTTAATTGATTTTAAAATTCTAGGTGATGATTTAGAAAAAAGTAATATTAAACGCTATTTAACTAAATATTTTGGATTTTCACCTAAATTTTTGGATAAATTAGTTAATTTAATGCCATTAGTATTATGTATTATAATTATTTTTAAAATATATTATTATCATTATAGAAATAAAAAAATAAAATTAAAAAAATAGAAATATTAAAATATTTTATGAAAATAATGATTTAAAATCATCATTATCATTATTATTTAATATAATATTATTATCATTTTTATATTCAATGTTTTTATCCTTATTAAATAAATTTGATTCATTACTCTTGGGTCCCAAAGGGAGCAGAGTGATAATCGTTTCCTCTGGCTCTGCGAGAGTAGAAACGTATTCATCACCAAATTTATTATTTTCTAAATTTTCATTTTCAATATTATTTTTTTCTAACTGTATTAGTTCTTCCATTGTATTGACTATAGGATAATCAAATCTTTCAAAATCTTCTTTCATTAATTTATTTACTTTATCTAAAGATTGTTGATCATAATATTCTATATATTTTTTATGTTTATGTACATTTACTCTAACAACTGGATCATGTATTGGATAAGGATATCCTAAATGATATAAAATATAAATAAAATCATTTTCAAGATTTTCAAATCTTCCAACAAAATTTACATTTAAATTATTTTTAAAATCAATAACATGTCTATATTGAGGCATAAATATATGAATATATTCCATATCATCGACAAATTTATCAAAATGAACATATTTTTTAAAAGGTATTTTTTTTGCTAAGTGATTCCATCCAGATATAAATCTATCATATGGATTTCTAACAAAACAAAATTTAAAATAAGTATCCCATTTTTCAGATGTCATATTCATTTTTTTATTTAAAAAAGGTGATGTTCTATAATAATTTAAAACACCATGTATTCTATTTTCATAATATTTTTGATTTTTATTTTTTTTTTTTATAAAACAAAATTGTTCATGATCAGGACGTTTTAAATAATAAGTTGTAAATCCATAATATTTTTCTAAAGAACCTGCAATATAACTTCCACCTGTTTTATTAATATGTATAAAAATAGCTTTTTTATCATGATTTATACTACACATTTTAAAATTAATTATCTAAAAAAATAATAGATATGTAAATTTTCAATTAAACGAATATAATTTTCTTAAATTTATTAACGTAAATCTATTTTATTTTTACGTTAATATTATTATCTAAAAATATTTAACTTAAAAAAAAATGAATAATAATAAAATGAATATTATAATATATTATAAAAAAAATAAGAATTAAAATATCGTAAAGATGGCTGAATTTGAAAATAATCAAGAACAAACAAACAAGAAAAAAAATGGTACTGGTATTAATGCGATGGGAAATCGTGAATACAAGTCTGTTTTACGTGAGAAAGAACCTATTTTACAAACTGTTATGAAAGAAGTAATGACAGGAAATTATGAAAATGAGAAAGAAGATGGAATTCAAATTGAATATTTAGAATTTTATATGGAAGAATATAAAAAGAAACTTGGAAAAGATAAAAAAAAATATTTTCCTTATGAAAATTCAAATGAAAACAAAATTGAAAGACCCGTTTTAAATAATTCTAATCAAAAAGGTAAAAATAACCGAAGTGAAGTAGCTAAATTTAATACTATTTTAAGTACATTTAATGATGATTTAAAAAATATGTTATTTGATGAAAATAATGTTATACCTTTATTTACTGATTTTGAATATAAAATTAATAAATATTTATGTATGAATTATTGGGCAATTTTAATGTATAAAAAACTCGATTCGGGTGAAAAAATTAATCAAAAATATTTGGTAGATTGTATTTTAAGTTATTCTAGAGCAATTGAAGATTTAGATAATAATAATCCATATGGAGATGATTTTAAAAAAGCTTATACTTTTATTCATTCAAAACTATTTAAAGTTGTTGAAAAAATTTATGATTTAAAAAACAATTTAGATATTATATTTAAAAATCCAGATGTTTTAGTAGAATCCACATGGGATAAATCTAAAATATCATTTATTAAATTATATTCTGAACAAAAAGAAGTACTTGAAAATATTTTAAATGCAGTTAAAAAAAATTTAACACTTTTATTATTATATAAAGTACCTCCTGGAAATGGTAAAACCATGATTTCAGTTGCTATCGCAGCTAAAATGAATGAATTTTATTCATATTTAATTAGAAACCGTTTTATTAATGGAAAAGATGATTTAGATTTTATTATTCAAAGAGAACAATTTGAAGAAGAAAATAATCAAACTGATAATGATAATAATGATTCGGATAATGATTCAGATACTGATTCGGAAGATGAAAATGAAATTCAAACTCAAAGTCAAAGTCAAAGTCAAAATCAAAGTCAAAATCAAAATGAAATTGAAGAAGATCCAAATTCTATTGTTATACCTGAAAAAAATGAAAATATTGATCAAACAAAATACTTTTTATATATTTGTTACAATAATTTAGTAAGAACTGAAGTAGCATCACTATGTAATGCAGTCGGTATTGATTTACCTTTTTGGATGGTATCATCAGAAAAATTTGGTGAAAAAGTTGATGTTTTAATTAGACCTTGGAAAAGATGTTATGAGAATTGGAAAAGATTCAAAAAACAACGTGGTAAAAATAAGAAAGAAGAAAAATATAGATTTGCTTCATTACCTATTCAATGGGCATACTTCCAAAAAGTGACAGATAAAAGACCAGTAATGATTATTTCTGATTTATATTCAGCAGTACATTTACTAAGAACTTTTCCTGAGCGTTTTGTAGTATATTTTGATGAAACATTTGCAAGTACAAATAATATAGAGACGTTACAGATATTAGAAAATTTATCAAAAATTTCTATATTTGTATCTGCTACATTACCTGAACCTGAAAATATTCCAAATACAATTCAAAACTTTAGAGTTAAACATAATTGTACTGATAACTCATTTTTAAAAATGGTTAAATTAAATAGACAACATGTTAGTTCGACAATTGTAGCACCTGATGGTTGTATTTATTATCCCCATCAAGCTATTTCTACTATTGATCAACTTACTGAAGCTATTGAAAATATTAGGAACGATCCTCTTAAAATTAGATGTTATTCACCTTTGACAGTTTATTTACTTGCTAAAGAAATTATGAATGAATTACCAAATGAACTTAAATTTGAAAACAGATATTCAAATATAGGAAAAATCAGACACGAGGACAGTCGTTCTTATGCATTAGATATTCTTACATTTATTGCAAATAGTAATAATCAAGCTATATTTGATAAAGTTATGAATTTCCGTCCTAGAAAAATGGAAAATATTGATAAAAATCTTATGTTAACAAGTAATGCTTTTAATTATCAAGATGGTAATACAATTTACACTACATCGTTAGAGACATATAATCAAAATATTAATTTAATTACAGGACCTATTCTAAGAGCTGCTCCTAAAATAGAACCTATTATTGAAACTGTTATTAAACAGATTGAAGATAATGAAGAATTAATAGATTCTATTATTAGTAATCCTTCACAACATAATTTAAAGACAAGAAATGAAATTAACAAAAAATTAACTGAACTACAATCTAAAAAGTTTAGAATTCAATGGGTTCCCAAATTAATTGTTAATTCTGAAGAACATGGTAAACTTTTTAATCGTAAGATTTACAATCCTTCTAATAGTATTAATATTGAAGTTAATATTTTGAAACAATTACCAGATGATATAGCTAAATTAGCACTTAGTGGAGTTGGTTTATATCATCCTGAATCTATGTCTTCAATTGATAATGAAATTTTTAAACAATTAAGAAATGAATTTAAATTTATTTTAAGCACACCTGCTATTGTTTATGGTACAAATATGTCTATTAGTAATGTAGATATTGATGAATCTTATGGAGAATCAGCTTCAAGAAATTCAATTTATCAATTAATGGGTCGTGCAGGAAGACGAGGTAAAAAATCGTATAATGCCATGATTATTTTTAGAGATTGGAATTCTTTACATAGAGTTATGGCTCCTAGTTATGATGATGTAGAATCAAATATAGCTGAACAATATTTTATTAATTTGAATAATCATTAATTAAAATATTAAGTAAATTTAATAAAAATTAAAAATTTAAAACAAATTAAAAAATTAAATTAAATATTTAAACAATAATTTATAAAACAATATAAAAAAAGCAAAACAATTAATTTTTTATGTTTATTTAAAAAAAATAAAATCTTATTTTTTTTTATAATTATGAGTGACTTATTAGATAATTTACATAATGGACAATTTTTTGTAAGTAAAAAATCAATTAATAATCCTAAAAAATTAAATTTACTAGTTTTAAGTTCAGCTAATGATGAAGAAATAATATTGTATTATTCAAATAATAATTTAAATAATGATATTTTTGTTCCTTTTACTTCTTCAAAATCTTTTTCTGCTATTCAAGCTCGTAAAAATAAAAAAATTGAGTTTGATGTAAAACAAATCAATAATTTATATCATTTATTTTTAAATAATAAACAAGTTTATATTTCTAAATTAAATATTAACAATATCATTTTAGATACAAATTATTTTGCTATACAACATGATGCATCAGTATATGAAATTGTTGATTCTAATTTTGCCAATGATTTTAATTTAAAAACTTATCCTCAATTATTTTTAAAAAACATTAAACAAGAAGAAATTATTCAACAAGAAGAAGATGAACAAAATAGTCAAGAAGAAGAACAACAAATTGATGAAGTTCAATATCAAGAAGAAATTGTTCAACATCAAGAAGAAGTTGAACAACATAAAGAAGAAGAAGAAGTTGAACAACATAAAGAAGAAGAAGAAGTTGAACAACATAAAGAAGAAGAAGAAGTTGAACAACATAAAGAAGAAGAAGTTCAACATCAAGAAGAAGAAATTCAACATAAAGAAGAAGAAGTTCAACATCAAGAAGAAGAAGTTCAACATCAAGAAGAAGTTCAACATCAAGAAGAAATAGTTCAACATCAAGAAGAAATAGTTCAACATCAAGAAGAAGTTTTTGAAGATCAAGAAGAAGTTGTTCAATGTCAAAATGAAGAAATAATTCAAGAACAAGATGAAGAAATAATTCAAGAACAAAAAGAAATAGTTCAACATCAAGAAGAAGTAGTTAAAGAGGAAGAAATTGTAGTAGAAAAAAATCAAGAAAAAAATGTTGAACAAGAAGTAATAAAACATCAAGAAGAAAAAGAAGATGATAATAAACAAAATAATCAAAAAAGTTTTAAACAAATGAAATTTGATGAATTTTATTTAAATAATAGTACAAATGAATTAAATATTAGTGAAGAAAGTACAATTAATACTAATTTAAATATTAATGAAAATAAAAAAATGTTAAAATGGAAAGATCAAGAATTAACAAATACAAGAGAAAATAAAGAAAATAAAGCAAAAGAGGTAGCAGAGACTTTGTATAAAATAGAAAATGAAAGAAGAGATTTAGAAAAAATAAGAAATCAAAAGAAAGAGGAGAAAGAAGAAAAAGAATCAAAACAAATGTTAAAAATAATAGAAGATTTTAATAAATTCAATTCAAAAAATATAAATAACCAAGATGAAGAAGAAAAAAGAATAATAGAAAATAAATTTGTAAATAGTCAACAAAAAACAAATATTATTTATGCTATAGAATTTCATCATGGTAATAGAAGTTATAAAATACCTTGTATAAGATTACAAGAATCAACTGTTGTTAATTTCCAAAATATATTTTCAAATCCAATAAATCCATCAAATATTATTTTAAAGAATAATATAGCAATTGAAATACAAGGTTCAAATAATTATTATCTTATTCATCATTTAAATACTAAATATTTATTTTATAAAGTTCAAAATAATTTATTAATAATAACAAATATTCAAAATAAAAATACCAAGATGGTTAAAAATAAAGAAATTTTTAAGATGAATGGTTATGATTATTTATTAACAAATAGTTGTTCTTTATTAGTACCAATGGAAAATAAAAAATATTTTGATAATAATTATGGGACAACATTTAATACTTTAATTCCAAGATTTGCATAAATATATTATTTTGTCTAAAATAAAAAAATAATATATATTCTATTTTTAGAAAAAATAAAATTATGGAATTAACATGGAAACAGACAACATGGTATGTTTTTCATAAATTTTCACTCGAATTTATACCAGAAAGTATTGAACACTATAAAAATTTTTATAATTCTTTTAAAACAATATTACCCTGTGAAATATGTTTAAATCATTATAATATTCAACTAAATCGTAATGGTTTAACAATAAATGAGAATATTAATAAAGATAAAATGTTTGAATGGACAGTTAAATTACATAATAATGTAAATGCTACACATAAAAAGAAAGAATGGAGTATAGTTGAAGCTCGCAATTATTATGATTCAAATAAATTAGATCCTAATTATGTAAAAATTATGATATTAGATTTAGTAAGAAATAATTTTAAAAAAGGACCAATGAAAACGAATGAGTTATTAATTATGTTAAATAGTATGAGATTTATATATCCAGATAAAAACATAAGAGAAAAATTAATAAATATGAATATAAAATTAGATTATAGTAATATTCGTGACTGGTTGTTAGAATTTTTAAAAATAATTTATTTAAATTAAAAAATTAAAAGATATTTTTTATTTTAGTTTTTTATATAATATTATTTTATATAAATTAATTAATTAAATAAGTAAATGAATAATCAAATTAATACAGATAATAATGTAATTGTATATTGTTTTTTAACTTATAATAATCTAGAAAGAATTGATTTGTGGGAAAAATATTTTGATAAAAAAACAAATTTTAAAGTTTTTATTCATTCTAAAGAACCTATTCAATCTTATAATTATTCATTTCCAATAAATGTCATAAAAAATCCCATTCCCACAAAATCAAAAAGTCATATAAGTATTGTTCAAGCTACTTTACATCTTTTAAAAACTGCATATGAAAATACACCTGAAGCTACTCATTTTATTTTTTTGACTCAAAGTTGTATACCATTATATTCTTTTGAAAAACATTATAAAATTATAAATAAATTAAAAAAATCAGCAATATCAATAATAATGGGAAATAAAGTTGAAAGATATAATAGTCTTTCAATGAATTTAAAAAAAATGATTGAATATAATAAATTTGCAAAACAACAACCAAATATGATTTTAATAAAAGAAGATGTTAAATTAGTAATTGAAAATAATTATTTAAATGATTTTAATTATATGGAATGTCCAGATGAACATTATTTTGTAAATTTATTTTTACATGTTTATAAAAAAGATTTTCATAATCAACTTATTGATTATTGTAATCCTGAAATTTATAAAACACAAGCACTTACATTTTTTTTTGTAGATAAACATTGTATTATTCGTGCAAGAAATTTAGGTTGTTTATTTATGCGAAAAGTTAATCGGTTTTCTAGAATTGATTTATTATTTATTTTTAATGATAATTAATTTATAAAAATAATTTTTTAATTTATAATAATTTTTTTAAATTTTTTTAATTTATAATAATTTTGAATTAATTAATTTTTTAAATTTTTAATTTTTTTTAATTATGATTTATTCATCATAATTATCAACTACTTCACCATAATTAGCAAGTAATTCTTCATCTTCTTCTAATTGTTCTAAAGGTGACAGTTCGTCTTCTTCAAATTCGCCATCTAAAATATTAGCTTCTTCATCATCATTTAACTTAATCTTTTCTTCATCAGGTATATCTTTTGTAATATCATATTTAGAAGTCTCTTCATTTGAATTATTTGTAGTATCTTGAATTAAAGGATTGTTAGTAGCATTAGTTGTTATATTCTTTGCTGAACCATCCATTCTTTTTAACCAATCAGTTATAGCATGATTACCGCGTTTAGCATTATCATGTTTTCTACGAATATCTTCAAGTAAAGAATCAGGTTTCTCCATCTTTAATGCAAAAATCTGTTTAACAGGTTCCCAAATTTGTTTTTCAAGATAATATCTATAGTCAATTTTAACATTATTAGCCTGAATATAATCAGGATGTTCTAGAATATCACCTTGTAAAATCTTGTGAGTTAATGGTTTTTTACATTTATCCATATGTACTTTATTGTACTTATCTTTTCTTCTATTATGTTTTTCAAAACAATCTTTACAATAATGAGCAGTACAAGTTAAACATTTTGTTAATTTCGTTTGTTGTTCTGTTAATTTACAGAATCTACATGTTTTAACACAAACATCTTTATGTCTAGGTAAATGTGAAGGACAAAACATTCTTGCACATGTTATACATTTGCATTTTTCAGGATTAACCTTAGCTTGACAAACTAAACATTTCAAATTACTTTCATCCATAAAACAATATGGAATTCTATCATTTGATTCAGGTTTATTACCTGGGTCTCTTTCACCTAATTTATCTGCTAAAACTTTATGAGCAATAGCATTAGGATTAGAATATTCAGCTTTCAATGTTTTACTAATGATAAGTTGATTAATATTTACTTTTCCATCTAATAAATCTTGAACTGATTTTCTGAAAAACTCTTTTGAAGCTTCAAAATTGCGTTTGTTCAAAATAATATCTAATACACCACCATAAATTGTTTTTACAATAGGAGCATTATCACGACGTTTTAATACAATACCCATATATTTAGGTTTATATTTATTAGGATCATGTTCATATAAATTTCCAAAATATCTTTTCTTTGAAAAAATTGTAAAAGGCCATAAGGTCTTTTCATATTCAATATTTTGTGGTGCTTTCATATGTGAATTAATATTTGCTGCAGCACGAACTCCCATTTGAATTGATTCAACTAAAAGTTCATGTTCAGTAAATTCTCTTCCGGGATTTTGTAGCTTAATATGGTCAGTAAAATTCACAAAGATGGAATCCGTATCTCCATATACAAGCTTAGTTCCTGCGAAAGTACCAAGTGTTAAATCACGAGCTGTTGTCACCATTCTTCTGCCTGTGGCAGTAGTACATGCCGCAAGTTCTTTGTAACAAATTGGTGAAGTGCCTGCTCCTACTTGGCCATATAATGAATTACATGTGACTTTGTAAGCAAGTTGAAGACCGTCTAATACATTTTGTTCAAAATCATTATATGTATCTTCTGTTCTTTCAACATCTTCTTTATTAATTTTGTATGTACCTTTATCAACATTAAATAGTTCAATTGTACCATCATCACATTCTTTAGGAATACCATAATTAATAGTACCATCTTTCATAAAATGAGATACATATTCCATCTTTTTTCTTGTATCTTTACGAGCTTTTAATAATTTAACTAAAATTCGAGGTAATACTGATTTTTTACTAAAGTTTTTAGGTAATGAATCATCTGCTTCAGCAAAACGACACATTTTATATCCTACTTTCTTTTTATCTTTATCAACACCTTGGAAAACATCATATTCAATATCAATATAATGATAACCTGGAAGGTCCATATATTTATATTGAATTGTATCTAATATTTCTTCAAAATCTTGTTCTTTATTTTCACCAGTTCTTCCAGGTTTTAATCTAAATTCTTTAAATCCAACAATACTGTCATGTGAAATATTTTCAGCAATCATTGATGAAGGATACAGAGAATTATAGTCCATGACTACAACAGGTTCAAAATAAATACCAGCAGTTGGTACAAATACAATTGCTCCTTCATAAGATGATTCATCTTTTTCATCTGGTAAGTTTTTAATTAAGAAGTTTTCTTCTCTACAGAACTTAGCTACTAATGAAAAAATCTTAATACCTTGACCACGCAAGAATAAATATGAAAAAGGTACTACACATACATTTGCCATACCTAAATTATTGGTAATTACTTGTAAGGTATTAATTAAATTATTTACTAATTCACAATCCTTAATACAGTAAACTGCAATTTCTTGAATTTTATCAGGTGTTCCTAATCTAAAGTTTTCAAATAATTGTTTAGGTGATAAATCTTCTTTTTGTTGTTTTAAAAAGTGTTTAGCCACATTATCCAGTTTATATGAATCTAACTTAAAATCTCTTTGAGCCACCTTGTATAAATCAATTTGAACAACACCTTCAATATCAATAAACTTTAAAAAGTTATTTCCTAATGCTGAAGATGATAATTCTTGAACTGTTAATTTAATACTTGGATCATCTCTTTCAGGTTGATTAGCAATTTGTTGAGGTTGAATTCTTTGTAATAATCTATATAAAATTTTATGATATGGCATTTGACCTCCATTAGGAAGATAACCATATTCAGCTCTTTTATATAAAAATTCCCAATCAAAACCCCAAATGTTATATCCTGTAATAATATCAGGATCGAGTCTTTTAATAAAATTAGCCCATCCTAAAATACAATCTCTTTCTGTTTCATAACATTCAACAATAGCACCTTCAATAGGTAAAGACTGTCCTAATGTTGCAATATATTTTAATGAACAATGATTGTCTCCAAAAATATTAACTGTTGTACCAATTTGAATAACTTTATCATAAGGTCTTTCGGCTTTAGGAAAAGTACCATCTTCAGAACAACATTCAATATCAAAAGAAGCTACAATAATTTTACCTACTGAACTTTTATCAACTTTGTGAATATTCGAAAAATGAATTGATACATCAAATTGACAACGAGATGTCTTGGTTTTACCTTTATTTAAAATATAAGTTCCTGCTTTCAAAATACTCCATCCAGAAGGATCTAAATCTTGAACATGGAAAAATCTTAATAAAGACGAAACCTTTGTTTCATATAAACTTGCAGATAAATCTAATTCAAGATTATCCATTTTTTTTAAATAAATCTTTTGATCTTTAATAATTCTTAAATAAGAATAATAAGAAGCTTGATTTCTGAATGTAAAAACTCCAAATTTAAATAATTCATTGTTTGTAAATCCATAAAATTCCTTCTTTTGAACAATAGAAGATATAATTAAACCATTTCTGTTAAACGGTTCAACCATACCCTTTACAACTTCTACAAAATAATCAAAATGTTTTTTTTCCCATTCTTGAGGAATTTTAAAATAAAAATAAGGTTGAAACCCATTAATGTGTACACAAATAGATTGTCCAGAATCGGTCACACCATAGGCACGAATTACTAAGTTTTTCTTGTTTTTTTGTTTTCTTTTAAATTTGTTTTCTTCTTCATCTGAATCACTTAATTCTTCATAATCAATTTCTTCTTCTTCTGAATCTTCTTCTTCATTCTTAATATCTTGTAAATCACATGATTTCCAATCAATAGATTGAAAAACTAAATCTTCTGTAGCTGGGTCAAAATTTTCTTTTACCACAGGTCGTAATAAACTCATCTTCTTTCTCTTTCTTTGTTCTAACTACTTATATTAATATTTTTTTAAGTTTACATTTCGGCAAATAAAATAATCATTTTTTTATTCATTTAGCTTAATGAGTTACGTTTTATAACAAACATCTTTGTTATTTTTCGCATAATAATTTTAGACTAAAAATATAAGACGTAAATAATTGAACTTAAAGAAAACAAAAAATAAAAAAATGAAAAAAAATATGATTTAAAAATATTTAAATATAATATTAATAGAATTGAACTTAAAAAAAAACCTATATTTTTTATATAGATATTTCTATATAAAAATGCAACAAATAAGTGAAGAAAGAATAGGACGTATAGGACTAACTAATTTACGTAACACATGTTTTATGAATACAACTTTACAATGTTTAATTAATTTAGATAGTTTAACAAATTATATACTAACAAATCAATATTTACAACCTTTAGATTCAAATGAAAAAATTAATGAAATTAAAACAAGATATATTAAAGAATATGAATTAGTAAAAAATTATATACAATTAACAAAAGTAATTTGGACTATTCGAGATAGAAATGTTATTGAACCATCTATTTTTCATGCATCTTTTCAAAAAATGAATGGATTTGATGGTTTTGAACAAAGAGATGCTGAGGAAGCTTTAATTACAATTATGGATTCAATTCATGAAGTTTTATCTTTTCCTATTACTGTTAATATTAAAGGTGATTCAGAAAATAACATGGATGAATTAATGATAGAAGCATATAAAAATTGGACAAATTTTAATAATAAAAGATATTCTATAATTACTGAACTATTTTCTGGTTTATATATGAACCAAATTTTAAGTAAAGAAAATGAAGACAAAAATAATATTTTATCAAGAACATTTGAGAAATTTGATAGAATCCATCTTGCTATTAGTGGTAATACTTTGTATGAATGTTTTCATCATTATTTTAATACTGAAATTTTAGATGATTTATATAAAGATGAAAAAAATAATCGTCAAGTACGTGCTGCTAAACAAGTAAGATTTATGTTACTTCCGAAATATTTAATTATTGTTTTAAAACGATTTGAAAGAAATGGAATGATGACACAAAAAATAAATACAATGGTATCATTCCCTCTTGATAATCTTGATTTAAGTTCATATACTATTGGTTATGACAAATATGATTCATCATATCGTTTAAGATCTATTGGTTGTCATATGGGTTCTGTAAATGGAGGTCATTACAATGCAGTTTGTAGAGGAAGAGATAATAAATGGTATCTATTTGATGATAGTAGTGTTTCTGAATATAATATTCGAAGTGAAATTCCTATGTTACAATCAAAAGCATATATGTTAATTTATGAAAGAAATGAAGGTACAGATTAATAAAAAAAAAAAATAAATACTTTTAAATAAAAAATAAAAAAGGTATTTAAATATTTAAATATTTTAAAATTTAATTTTTTTTTAATATTTATATTTTATAAATAAAATTAAAATATATGTTTATTATAAATAGAGATAAATAAATGAGTTCAAATCAATCAGGATTGAATAAACAAATAAGAAATATAACAAATAAAATGAGTAATGCTACTGGTCAAAAAATAGATTTTAAGAAAATTATTTTTATTATTATAATTTTATTATTAGTTGTTTTATTGATTTATATTGGAATATGTGCTTATTATTATTCTAAAGAAACATGTGAAAATATGGATAAAAGAACTTTTTATGATTATTTAACAGATTTTAATAATAGAAAATTATGTTTACCCAAAAAAGAACCCGTTAAAGAATTTAAATTATCAGATATACAAATACCTCTTCAAAAAGAAGAAGTTTTCCATATAGCCAATCAAGATTATACTTTTGACCAAGCTAAATGCAAATGTGAATCATATGGAGCTAAATTAGCAACTAAAGAACAAGTTATTGATGCTTATAACAAAGGAGCTAACTGGTGTACTTATGGTTGGTCAAATGGTCAATATGCTTATTATCCTACCCAACAATGCGAATATGATAGAATTCAAGAAGATAATAAATCAAAACCAAATAGTCAAAAAGAATTTTGTGGAAAACCTGGTGTTAATGGAGGTTATTTTGCCAATCCTTATATTAAATTTGGTGTAAATTGTTATGGTGTTAAACCTAAAGGTGAATCAGTGTCTATGAAGAAACCATACTGTCCACCTATGAATTTCTGTAAATTAGAAAAGAATTTCCAAGCTTCCCATAAATTAGACACTGATGAAATTGTACCTTTTGCACCTGGTCAATGGTCTAATTCTAAATAAATTATTATAAATTATTAATTATTAATTAAAAATTTTTATTTTATTTTATTTTATTTTTTATTTTTTTTTGAAAACAATTTATAATATAAATAAAATATATTATATTAAAATGAAATTAGATATTAAAAAATTTGATTTATCATTAATTAATAAAGACGATCTTATATTAATTATTGGTAAAAAAAATACAGGAAAATCTTTTTTAATTAAACATATATTATCTTATTTTTCAAAAACATCAAATAATTATAAACCTTTTGGATTAATATTTAGTCCAGATAGTAAAAATATTTATAATAATATTATACCTTTAATTTTACGGGAATATGAATTAGATGAAAAAATTATTATAAAAATATTTAATAAATATAATTTATACAAAGAAAGAATAGGACTTGGAATTAATGAAAACACTTCATCTTTTTTAGTTTTTGATGATTGTATATTTTTTAATAATAAACTTTATAATGAATATTTATTAAAATTAATATTATTAAAAAAATTATTAAACATTTTAATCATAATATCTATTCAGGATATTTTATTTTTATTAAATAAAGATATTAAAAATAAAATACATTATCTGTTTATTTCAACTAACAAACTTAAATTTAATAACAATAATCAAGAAGTTGAAAATATATATAAAATATATGCTAATTTTATACCATCATTTGATATATTTAAACAAATTTGTTTATTTTCTACTTCCAACGAATTTGAATTTTTAGTAATAAATAATGATATAAATAAAAATTGGGAAAATCGAGTGTATTGGTTTAAAGCAAATAAAGTAGAAGAATATAAATTATGTATAGATTATTATTGGAAAAATGATTTATTTTTAATAAATAATTATAATCAAAAAGATGAGGAATTAAACAAAATTTCTATAAAACAAAATTATCGAAATTATTTTAATGAAAAAAGAAATATTATATTAAAATTATTAAAAAATTATTTAAATTATGAATCAAATGAATCATATGAATTAAATGAAAAAACAAAAAATAATTTATTAAAATATAAAATATATGAAAATAAAAAAAAGAAAGAAATAAAAGATAAAAACAAATTAGATAAATTAATTAATGATATTTATCTAAGTGCTCAAAAATAATTTTATAAAAAATATATATTAAAATAATTATTTTATTATTTTATTATACTTCGTTTTGTTGTAGTTGATATAATTTCTTAAATAAAGGTGATATAGTATTTGTGAAAAATGATTGTTTCTTTTTAATACCATTTCCAATATCAATTGCAAATGATTCATCATCATATTTTTTTCCAATTTTATTTAAATATAATTCTAGAATTTCCATTCTTTCAAAAGAATTTTTAGCAAGTAAAATATTTTTAACAAAATCATAAATATCATCCTCTGGTTTAACAACACCTTTTTTAATTAAATCTTTAAATTTTTGACGATTTCCATTTCCATTTACTATACCATAAGGTATATTTCTTTCTAATGCTTTTCTATCAAAATGACCATCAAATTGACCTCTTACTAAACCACCATCTTCAGGTGATTCTAAATGAGAAGAAAATACTTTCCATGGATTAGCTCCATTAAGTTCATTTAAATAACCAGGATATTCAAATAAAGAATCTTTTAAAACTTGATTGAGATTATTAATATTTTGTTCTTCTTTATTAGAATCTTTTTCGTTATTTAAATTATTTAAAATAATATTAATTTTAACATCTTCAAAATTATTGTTTTCATAAAAACTAATAAATTCTTTTTCAATATTTAATTCATTCTTTAAATTTACAATTTGTGTATATAAATCAACATGAAGTTTATTAATATAATCAACATCATTCAATATAAATTTTTTTTGTTCAAAAATATATCGAACAGGAAGACTTGTAATAAAAGTCTTGTAAACTACATTCTCAATTAATTCAATATTATTTTTTTTATTTATATCAACAAAAGAAGCAACAAATTTAAATTTTAATTGAATAATCTGTCCAGTTCTTTCTTCAATAATTCCTTCAACTGGATAATAAATTGCAAATCCTAAAATTTCTTGATCTTTTCCAAATACAAATTCTTTTTGAAAATAAATATTTTTAGAAGAAATATTATGTTTTGATAATTCTTCTTCACTTGAATCAATTATTCCAGACATTTCTATATGAGTTTTAGTATGATTATCGTTTTCCTTGTTAGAAAATGTATTCATTTAATTTTTTTTTTAATTTAATTATTTTTAATAAACTTTTTTATTAATTATATTAT
>JACCEC012973862.1_pt1 | contig 20344 bp, 20 predicted proteins | sample 7450121 | NCBI WGS metagenome assembly JACCEC01 (sample SAMN15323455, study PRJNA562643) | freshwater metagenome | isolation source: river surface water | place: USA:Blue River Watershed | collected 2017-08-18 | reverse complement strand
TTATGGCGGTCTCGATATTCTCGTGAACAATGCCGGGGTCGGTTATCTCATGGCGCCGTTTACCGAGATGCCCCTCGAGCGCTGGGATCTCGTGCTCGGGGTGAATTTGACGGGTGCCTTTCTTTGTAGCAAGCACGCGGCACAAGCGATGATCGAGCAGGGACGAGGCGGGCGCATCATTAATATCGCGAGCGTCGCTGCGAAGTCAGGCTCGATGTATCTATCGGCTTATGCGGCGTCCAAGCACGGCATGATCGGCTTCACGCGCAGTGCAGCGCTCGAGCTCGGGCGCCACAAGATCACCGTGAACGCGATTTGCCCAAACCACGTCACGACGGGGTTGGGTAGCGTCCAGAACGCGCTACGTGCAGAGCAACGTGGTCAGACGATCGAAGAATATCTCGCCGAGATGCGGTCGCGAATTCCGCTTGGGCGTGTCGGTCTTGCCGAAGATACCGCCAAGGCTTGCGCTTTCCTGTGTTCATCGGAAGCCGACTACATCACGGCCGAGGCGATGAATGTCTCGGGCGGCCAAGAAGTGCATTGAACGAGGCGAATTGAAATGAAGCTGCTTTACACGCCGATCAAAGGTTACGTTCATACCGTCGAAGCCTTGATCAACTACGCCGAGTTACATGCGCAAATCGAGCCGGTTGCGACCAAGCCGTTCGATGTTGACACGCCACTTGCGAGCGTCAATCCGCTTGGCAAAGTACCGACGTTACTACTCGATTCGGGTGAGTACTTGGCCGGTGGCCCGGTCATCTATGAATACCTCGACTCGCTCCATCGTCGGCGCAAGCTGTACCCCTCGAAAGGGCCGCAGCGTTGGACCACCCTGCGCCAAGCGTGGATGGCCGATGGACTCTTCGACACCTTCGTACTACTGATCATCGAATCGTGGCTACCACCGGATCAGCAGCGAGCCGCTTATGTCGATCGTTGCTGGCGCAAGATCATCGCCATCCTCGACCAGATGGAAAAGGATGCGCCGGGCTACGGCAAGATCGACATCGGGCAGATGCGCGGCGTCGGTGCCGTCCAGTTCCTTCGTCTGAAAATGGCACAGGTGGCAGCGGCGATCCCGAGTCTCGATGCCAAGTTCGATCCGCTGATCGATCGACCGGCACTGGCCGCGTGGTACAAGCCGATGTCGCGCAAGAAATTGTTTCGTGAACCGTTGATTCGTCTGGAGTAAGTCACCATGCCCATTCCACATCGCCGCATCAAAGGCAAGTTGCACTACACGAGCGACAAAGAGGGTCGCAAAGGCGTAGAGCGAGGTCGGGAAGACTTCACCATCACGGTGCACGGCGACGGGCGACGCACCATCCGTGCCTACACTGAGATCGACGATGCCCCGAACGTCATGCGCGACGTGACGCTCAGCCTCGATCGTGATTGGCGCCCGGAAGATTGCTTCGTGCGTCTATCCGTGGGTGATCGGTTCGTGGGTTCAAGTTGGTTTCGATTCACCGAGACCGAGGCGGAGTGCGAGGGCTACACGGTTGCCGAGGGTCGCATTTCGCAGCGCTATCCCTTGCAGGGCAAGTTGGATGCCTTTGGTACCCATCCGATTCAGGCCGATGCCTGGTTGATGAGTATCTTCGACATCACGCGTGGTCCGGGTATCGGTCTCTACACGAACGTACTGCTGTGCTCACTCGATCATCGCGGTGCCACCGGGCCCATGATCATGCGACACCCCTTGGGAGTGCGTTTGCAGTACGTGGGTCCCGATCGAATCACCGTGGCCGCGGGCACGTTCGATGCGCTGCACTACCGCATCATCGAGACCAGCGAGGGCGATGACACCAGCAACGAACCCGGCAAGCATCCCCCGTATGATCTTTGGTGCACGCCGGATGAGCGGATTTGTCTGCTCGCCTATGTGACGGGCTATATGCAGACCCGTTACGAGCTCACGGAATACGAGGTGTTCGAGGCGCGTTAGCGCGTCTCGCGCTCGATCAACTCAATCCATTCGCCGGCGGCACCCACCACGACACCCGCACGCCGTCCCGAGTAGGGCGACTCGCTGCGCAAACGCGGTGGTGACCGCCAAGCGAGCTTCGGCGAGTCCAGCGATTCAACGATGAAGCTCACCATCGCCATTCCAGCGGGGAGGTCACCCGTCGGTGCAACCCGCTCGGACGTATCAAGAGGGTATTCGTCGAGCTCCAGTATGGAAGCTGGCGAAATCGGCACTACCGCTAACTGCATTTGATAGTCAGACGGCAGACCGCGCGCGTCGTTGACCACTTGCACCGCCGATGGATAGGGCGCGAGTACGGCCATGCCGAGCGTGTCGCGATAGAAGGCGCTCATCGATGCCATTGAACGACCGCCCACGACCGCGATGAAGGTTCGATCAACTCGGCCGGCGGCCGGCGTCTTGATGAAGGTGCCGCCCTCGGGTGGAATGCGGGTGAAGTAGTTGAGCTCACCGGCCGGTCCGATGGCCTGCATGGCGATGACTTTGCCATTCGACCCGAGTGGCGCCGGCGGCCCGACCACTCTGAAGGGTGAGCCTGGCTTGCTGAAGCGCTCAGCGAGATCAAACGGATCCTCGACGAGGATTTCATTGGCCGTCCAACCGGTCGATTGCATCGCCCGGTATCCGGCGGCGTGCGGGCGCTCAATGAGACGCAGCCACATCGTGCCGCCGCTCGCCGGTTGCAACAAGACGGAGCGACTACCGGCGGCTGTGGGCGCCGCCCAGCTTGCGGCGAGTTCACTGGAGACGGAGTCTTCGGCGGCGATCTGGTAGTCGAGCCAGTCGACGTACGCGCTGCGGGTGGAATCTAAATCGGCCACCACCAAGGTGACGACGAGGATGGCGCTGAGCATGCCCTTATGTTCGAATCTCTCGATCTGAATGTCGAGTGCTTAGGGGGTTTCGTGATCGACCTGTACTACTGGCCGACGCCCAACGGTCACAAGATTCCGATCATGCTCGAAGAGTGCGGGCTTCGCTATCGCGTCAAGCCGGTCAACATGTTGCGTGGCGAGCAGTTTCGACCCGCCTTTCTCAAGATCAATCCGAACAACAAGATTCCAGCGATCGTCGATCAGGATGGGCCGGGCGGCGAACCGATCAAGCTCTTCGAGTCCGGCGCGATCCTCCAATACCTCGCCGAGAAGAGCGGAAAGTTCATGCCGCGCTCGAAGCGGGGTCGTTATGAGGTGTTGCAGTGGCTGACCTTCCAGGTCGCGAATGTCGGGCCCATGTTCGGTCAGTGCGGGCATTTTCTCGGCTATGCACCGCGCAAGATTCGCTATGCCATGGATCGCTACCGCAACGAGACGCTGCGCTTGTATGGCGTCATGGATCGGCGGCTCGCCGATGTCGAGTATCTGGCAGGCGCGTATTCGATCGCCGATATGGCCACATGGCCATGGGTACGCGTGCGCTGGCTGCACAAGATCGATTTGGCCGAGTTCCCAAATGTGGCTCGGTGGTATGACGCGATCGGCCAGCGACCTGCCGTCCAGCGTGGTGTGGCACTACTCGATCAGCGTGAGAAAATCGGTAACCCCGACGAAAAAGCGCGAGAGGCACTGTTCGGCCAGAGTCAGCTGACGCAGGGTAAAGCTCGCAGAGTGGTCAGATCGCGCTGATAGCCTTGCCCCATAGCCCCAATTGCCCGCCTCGGGGTTAATATCCGATGCAATAGGGGTCGAAACCGACCCGAACGCGAGGAGCAGCATGAAAGCCATTCCCCATAAGCGCAGCCGCGAAGTCGAAGCTTGGCTGAAGAAAGAATTGGTCGAGCAAAAGAAGCGCTACAAGAAAATCGTCGCCGAGCAGGATGCGCTCGCACCGAAGCGCGATAAGTGGGTAGCGGAGTTCCTGCAGCGCATCCAGACGCGCGGTACCCACGTCCATTGGGACCAGATGCGCAAGGTTCGTCCGGAAGAGATTCCGGTCAAGCCGAAACGCAAGTTCCGAGTCGTATTCTGATTAGCGCCGCGGAGGATTGAACCATGGCACGCCCGCATATCGAACCGTTTGTTGACCGCGACGTTCCCTTCAAGAGGATGACCCTGCCGGGTTTCCCGAAGGGTATGCAGTACAAAATGCTGTCGATCGACACCGACAATGGAGCCTGCTCCATGACGGTGTTGTTCGAGCCTGGCTACAAGCAGCCGCCAGGCATGAGCTACACGGAATACGAGCTTTTCATCATGACCGGCTCGGTCACCGTCGGTGAAAAAGTCCACGGTCCCGGCAGCTACCTCTTCGTTCCGGCCGGTGTCGCGATCGAAGCGCTGAGCTCGCCAAAAGGCGCCACGGGCTTGCTGTTCTACAACCACGGGGAGCCGTCGTTCGTTGAGTCCGACAGCGATCATCCGCGCGCTGAGCGCGATCGCTTCGCCGCGGTCAACGCCTACGAGAATATGCAGTGGACCTCGACGAACTTCTTCCCGGCGACGGCGCCCGGATGTTTGGTTAAGGTGCTGCGATTCGATCAGCGCACACACGCCTTCACGTTTCTCTACTGCATGACGCCGAATTTCTGGCAGGACAACATCTCCTACCACGATTGCGTCGAAGAGGCGTATCACATCTGGGGCACCTCTTGGATGATGCAGTTCGGTGATCTGCCGACCGGTGGCTATTTCTGGCGTCCGCCGTACATCAACCACGGCGCCTTCGGTTGCAAGCTCGGCACGCTCGCGATCGGCCGCACCGACTCGCAGCTATACAACCACTTCCACTTCAACCCGTGGACGACTCCCGAAGAGAACCAGGAGCGCGCTGCCAGCCGCTTGCTGCATCGCAATCCGGAGCTCTACAAGTGGGTGAACACCCACGGCCATAACCATCCGATCGACTTTGAGTACGATCACGGCCACGCCCATGGCGACACGCCGCACCATCACGGTGATGGGCGTGTCGATCACGGTCACAAGAAGAAAAAGCGCCGTCGTCGCTAAGCGACGCTCCGCCAGTCATCGGCCACCTTCACTTCATCGATGAGGGTGCGCATCCGCGTCGCGCCGCCACGTATCCACTGCCATACCCGGGTACGTTGGCGGCATGCGTCGTCGACCTGAATCATTTCGTAAAGATAGGTGTCGGGCTCTCCGCGGCGCACCCAGTAGAGCAATAGCGTTCGGCGGTGTTCATCGAGCGGCTCCTCCGCTGCCCAACCCTCGATCAATTCGCTGTCGAACCAAAGCTTCCCGTCGCGGAACGAGCCCTTGAATTCACGGATCTCCTGGCGACCGTCCGACCAGGTGTACTCGTTGGTCTGGTGGTAATGATACGGACCGGAGTCGGGGACGCGGCAAATGAGTCGCGAACGATGCTCGTCGATTTTGTTGCCGTCCGCGTCGTAGTACCGATAGACGCCTGCCCATACACCCGCCTGCCGTGCGAGCAGGGGCATGTGGGCGCGCAAGTCGAAGTTTGCGGTCGTTGATACCGTTTGGTTCATGATCTCAAGCCCCCATGTTTAAACGAAGCGCAGGCTACCACCGGCGAATTGCCTCTGAAGATCATGCAGTGAGCGAGGCAAGCCGTTATTCTTGTAAGTTGTCCGGCCTGCGGGCCTTCGATAGTGGCGAAACCATTCCATGACGGCCGATACCCCGATTCGCACCAGTGACGCTCTGCGTAACGTTCGTTACGAGATTCGCGGCAAGCTCGCACGACGCGCACAAGAGCTCGCGCGCAAGGGCTATGAAATTATTTCATTGAATATCGGAAACCCCGCGTTGTTTGGTTTTCGTACGCCGGAGACGATGCGGCTCGCGATGATCGAAAACTTTCCGGAGAGCGAAGGCTACTGTCACCAAAAGGGCATCTTCCCGGCACGCGAGGCCGTCGTGATGCAGCAGCAGGCTCGCGGTGTCACCGGTGTCAGCGCCGAAGAGGTTTTTATCGGCAACGGCGTCAGCGAACTCATCGATTTGTGTCTGCGTGCCATGCTGAATGACGGCGACGAGGTCTTGGTGCCGAGCCCCGACTATCCGCTCTGGAGTGCTGCGGTGAATCTCAATCGCGGCAAGGCGATTCATTATCCCTGCCATCCCGAGAATGGTTTTGTCCCGGATGTCGAAGAGTTGGCGGCGCTGGTTACACCACGCACTCGGGCAATCGTCGTCATCAATCCGAACAATCCGACAGGTGCGGTCTACCCGCGCGAGGTCCTCGAGGGTATTGCGCGGCTCGCCGAGCAGCGCGGTCTGATGCTGCTGTGCGACGAGATTTACGATCAGATTCTGTACGACGATGCCGAGTTCGTGCCGATGGCGAGCCTGGTGCACGATACGGTTTGTGTGACGATGTCGGGTCTCTCGAAGGTCTACCGCGCTTGTGGCTATAGAGTCGGTTGGGCGGTAGTGTCGGGCAAGGTATCGGCCGCTCAGGATTTCCTAAGTGCGCTCGAGTTGTTAGCGTCGTTGCGTTTGTGCAGCAACGTGCCGGGTCAGTGGGCCGTGCAGACAGCTCTCGGTGGCTATCAAAGTATTCGTGAGTTGACTCGACCGGGTGGTCGTTTGTTCGAATCTCGCCGTGCGATCGTCGAGGCGGTGGCCGCGGATCCCTCGTTGGAGCTCGCTACGCCGAAGGGCGCGTTATATGGGTTTGTCGGGGTCAACGACTCGATCAAGGATTTCGATGATGAGGCGTTTGCACTCGATCTGTTGGAGCGCAAGCATGTGCTCGTGGCGCCGGGTACGAGTTTCAACGTGCCTTACAAGAACCATTTCCGCATCACCAATCTGCCGGATGCCGCGCAGTTGAAGACGGTTTTCGCGCGGATGAGCGAACTGCTCGCCGAATATCGCTCGCGCCCGCCGGTACCCGCGGGACGCGTGGTCGAGGCAAGCGCTCGTTTCCGAGGTTGATTGCGACCGTTTGACGACATCGCCGATCGCCTTCGCGCAGGATCGGGGCTGATTGTTCCGACGCGCTCGCGGGCTGCGGCGATTCGGCTCGCGTACGCGCGCGAGCAACTGCGCTCGCTCGAGGTTTGGCGCACGCCGCTGGTCACCGCTGTCAATGGTTGGATGGCTGCATGGGTTCGAGAGGCGTACCTTAACGAGGGTCACCGCTTCCGGCGTCCGCTCGGGCCGCACGAAGAGTGGTGTCTATGGCATGACGCGGCTCGTGAGCTACTGACGGCGCGCGACGATCCGCGCCCCTTCATCTGGTCGACGGATGCACTCGCCGACGCGTTGCAACAATCGGCGCGGCTGTGCAGTGAGTGGCGGATTGACGATGCAAGTCTGTCGCGACACGCCTCGACGGAAGCCCAGTGGTTGTTAAGTGCGCGTCGCGCGGTGGGTACGGCGGCACGCGAGCAGGACGCAAGCGCCTCATTCGAGCAAGGGGAGCTGTTGCTTGCGGGATCGCTGTTCAAGAGCGACGGACCGTCTTCGTATCAAACCTACCTAGGCGGGTTTATCCCGCCGTTGCTGCGTGACCTGTTCGTGGTCCAAGGCGTGTCGGCTCTTCAATCCGTTGCGAGAGCCGACGTTAAGGTGAGCCACCATAGACTGCCGACGCCGGCCGATGAGGTCGCAGCCGCCGCGCACTGGGCCCGTACCCGCTTAGAACAAAATTCCGAAGCGCGACTCTATATCGTCGTGCCCTCGCTCGAAGCACATCGTGCCGAGGTCGAACGGCATTTTTCGTCGCAGCTTACGCCGTCGCGTTGGCGTGATCCGGATTCTGAAACGCTCTTCGATATCGAGGGTGGGCGTCCGTTAGCCGAATATTCCGAGCCGCGACAGGTTTTGCAATTGCTGCGCTGGTTGGCGGCTTACGACGAAGCAGAGGCCTTCGCCCGCTTGCTCGAGGGCGAGGTCTTCGACGATTTGTCGATCTCCGCGCGCGCGCGCTTGGCTGCATTGTTGCGTCGTGACCCCTTCGAGCGCCGCTCGGCAAGAGCGTGGCTCGCGGTCCTCGTGCAACTGCGAACCCCCACCGCAAGCGATGCGGGCGTTGTACAGGCCATCGTTCAGCGACTCGAGCGTGTGCAGGCCGAGTTCGAACGCAGTGGCCAAGGCTGGGCCGGGCGATTCGCCGCCATTGCTCAGCAAGCGGTCTTCGAGCACCGTCCGGCGCGAGATTCGACGACGCGACAGATTCGCGAGCAATGGCGCGAGTTGATTCAAGTCTTTGGCGAGATCGAGCGTTCGCGTTCCGCAGCGAACGGACAGCAGAGCGTGGGACTGCTCGCCTCACTGGCACAGCGTGAGTTCGTCGCGCCATCGCGCGGTGAGTTGCCCGTCACCATTACGCGTTCGCTCGATCATCCGGCCGTTCGATACGATGGCATCTACGTTTGTGGAATGCAGGCCGATGCGTGGCCGTCGCCGGCGCGAGCCGATCCGTTCATGCCGTATCTATTGCAACGAGCGCTCGGCATTCCGGAGTCGAGCGCACTCGGTCAATCGCAGCGTGCACAGCTGGCGATGCGGCAGTGGGCTGAATCGACGCCCGATTTGCATTACTCCAGTGCGCTACGCGATGGTGAAACGGAGCTTCAGCCCAGCCCCTTGTTACGCCCCTACGACGGTCAGAGCGCGTCTCCGCCGATCTCGTTCGCGCGAGCGCGTCGCGATGCGGATCCACGACGGCCGAGCTCGGAGCCCGCTGATACGACCGGTATTCCTTGGGATGCCGCACGCCGAATTCCGGGTGGTGCCGAAACCCTCGCGACTCAGGCATTGTGCGATTTCCGAGCCTATGCGGAACGTCGTCTACTCGGCAGGCAGGAGGAAGAGCTGGAACCGGGCATCTCTGCGCTCGTCCGCGGTAGTTTGCTGCATCGCGCACTGCATGTGTTGTGGCGTGAATTGATCGACTCGGAGCGTCTGCGTGCGTTGAGTGCTCGGCAACTCGATGCCGTGATCGAGTTGAGTCTGTCGGAGGCGTTGAGCGACCCCTCGTTATCAGCGGGCACAGAGGGCGCAGGATCGCTCGCGCAGCAGCAACTGCTCGCTCGCGAGCGGCGCCGATCAGAGCGTGTCATTCGCCGGTTGCTCGAGCTGGAGTTACGACGTCCACCGTTTACCGTGCAATATCGCGAGCATCCGGTGTCTTTGACACTGGGTGAGGCGCGGCTTGAGCTTCGCGTCGATCGAATCGACCGTGTGCGTAACGGCTCGGAGTCGCCGGGCTTGATGATCCTCGACTACAAGAGCGGACGTCATCGTCCACTGTCGTTTTCGCTCGCCGAACTGGATGCGGTCCAGTTGTGGCTGTATGCGCTGTGTGTCGAAACTGAAGCTCAAGAGAGCATCGTGGCACTCGCGAACATCCATCTGAGTTCATCGGCGTGCCGGTACGTGGCATCGACGGACGACGGCGATCTATTGCCCGGTGTTAAAGCGGGCATTGCATGGTCTGAGCAGCGCGCTGAGGTACATCGCGAACTCCTAGCGCTAGCGTCGCGCTTCATGCATGGCGTCGCGTCGGTGCGGCCGAGCCAGCGCGCCTGTCGCTATTGTGATTTACAGGGCTTGTGTCGACGGGCCGAGCTCGGCGCAGTGGGTTCGATCGACATTGATTCTGAAGAGGGCGCCGAATGACGCTCCTCGAGAAAGATACCGAGGCTCGCGCTGACTCGCTTGATATCACTCGGTCGCTGATCGTCCAGGCACCGGCTGGCTCAGGCAAGACAACGTTGCTCATTCAGCGCTATTTGCGCCTGCTTGCCTCGGTCGATGAGCCCGAAGCGATTCTCGCGATGACATTTACGCGCAAGGCTGCGGGCGAGATGCTGGCGCGAGTCGAGCAGGCCCTGGCACAGGCGGCGCTGCCCGAATCCAGTTGGCCGGATGATCCATCCAAACGCCAAACAATCGCGCTCGCGCACGCGGCGTTACAGCATGCGCAGGCGTGCGGTTGGCAGTTATCGGAAACGCCGGGTCGCTTGCGCATCCAAACGATCGACGGCGTCCACAGAAGTCTCGCTGCGGCCGTCCCCATCAGTGCCGGCGGCGCTGGCCAGCTTGCGCTCGCGGCGCAGCCGATGTTGCTTTATCGAGAAGTCGCGCGCCGCAGCCTGCGCGAAGCCGAACTGGATCCGGAGTGGGCGTCGATCTCGGGGCGACTATTCGACCATCTGGACAATGCTTGGGTGCGGGTCGAAGACCTGCTGGCGAAGATGTTGGCGCAGCGGGCACGCTGGTTGCCCCACCTTGTCGGGCGCCGCTTTGAGGAGCTTTCTGAGGAATTGTCGCAGGGCATCGCAAAGGTCTTACGACAGTTGCAAGCACAGCTGGAGCACGCCTTTGAATCCGGGGCTCGGCGTCAGATTGTCGAGTTGGCGCGGCATGCGAAGACCACGCTCGATGCAGCGGGTGGGGACGCTGATCTTCGACGCCAGTTGCAGGCGATCGCCGATGCCGAAGAAGGTGTGGCAAATGATGCGTTAGTGCCGGATATCGAGTGTTGGCGTGCCATTGCCCATCTCGTATTGACCAAGAAAGATCAATCTGGAGCCATCCAGTTTCGGCGGCGTGTAGATATCCGGCAGGGGTTCGGCCCGAAGGATCCGAAGAAGAAAATGTTCGAGCAGTGGTTGACCGACTGGTCGTCACCAGAGCGTGCGACGTTGTTGGATGAGGCGCGACAAGCGCCGCCAGTCTGTTTCGATGCCGACGAGCGCGAGCTCATGCAAGCGCTCGTTCGATTGCTACTGCTCGCCGCAAGTCAGCTGGAATTGGCGTTTCGCGAGCGAGGCGAAGTGGATTTCATCGGCGTCGCAGCCGCCGCGCGCGAGGCGCTTCGGGAAGTGGGCGATCTCGACCGTGAGCGAGTACTGCATCAAGGTAGTCGTCTGCAGCATCTGTTGATCGACGAGTTTCAGGATACCTCGCGAGATCAATTTGAGTTGATTCTAGGGCTGACTCGCGATTGGCAGTCCGGTGATGGTCGTACGCTATTCGTAGTGGGTGACCCCATGCAGTCGATCTATCAGTTCCGTGAGGCGCGGGTCGATCTGTTCGAAGCCGCATTGCGAGATGGTTTCGGCGACGTAAAACTCGCGCCGCGTTCATTAGCGCGTAATTTTCGCTCAGTTCCCGCCATCGTCGAGCACGTGAATCAGCTATTCACGGTGGTCTTTCCCAAGGTCGTTGAGCCACGCGAGTCGGCGGTGCCATTCGCCGCGAGCCTTGCCGGGCGCGACGTCAGCCGTATACAGCGCGATGCCAGCGGCGCCGTCCCGGCCATCGACTGGCGACTCGCTGCAATGGTGGGCGATGACGCACAGTCCCAGCGCTGGGAGACCGAAGCCGTCGTGGACTGCGTGCGTCGCTGGCGTGCCGACGCATCAGTCGATTCGATTGCCATACTTGTTGCAGCCCGTCACCACGCGACAGCACTGGTGGCGGCGCTACGCGCCGCAGGCTATCCCGTCCGCGGTGTCGATCTTGTGCCGCTCGCGGAGACGTCGGTCGTGCAGGACCTGCTTGCACTGACGCGCGCTTTAGCTTCAGTGCTCGATCGGCTCGCTTGGCTCACGATTTTGCGTGCGCCATGGTGCGGAATGTCGCTGGTCGATTTGACGGCGCTGCTAGCGGATCAGCCCCACGCGGCGATCACCGAATTGTGGGAGAACGAGGAGCGACTCGCTCGATTGTCCCCCGAGGGTCGCTCACGTGTTCATCATTTGCGCAGTTGCGTGGCGCCGATGTTGGTTCGCAGCGATCTTTCGCTATCGGCGCGTGTCGAAGCGGTTTGGTTGCAGCTTCACGCACCGGCCTGCTACGAGGACGAGGGCGCTATCGATGATGCTCGGCGATATTTTGATGCCTTGGCCGAAGCGTCGCTGCGTCCAGGCTGGCGCGCCGCTACTGATCTGAGCGCGATGCTCGAGGGCCTGTATGCAGCCGGTAGCACGGTGACCGGTGCGATCGAAGTGATGACGATCCACCGCTCCAAAGGTCTCGAGTTCGACGCCGTGATTGTGCCCGGATTGTCTCGTCGGGTTCAGAGCGACCCGCGTGAGTTACTCGAGTTGGTCGAATGGCAGGAGGGTGAGCAATCCTTGGCGCTGTTCGGGCCCATTGAGGCTAGCGACGCGGTGGCGGGTCGACCATCGGTTGCGGCTTGGATACGTCGTTTGCGTTCCCGACGCATCGATCGTGAGCGAGCCCGTTTGTTATACGTGGCAATGACCAGGGCGAAGCGCTATCTCGCGCCCATCGCCTGCTTTACCGTCAAGAAGGATGGGGAGGCATCGATTCCCGCACGCTCGCCACTTGGCGTGCTGCGGCCCGCGATGGTGGAGCGCATCGAACGCGCGCTTCGAGAACCGCTGATGCCGATCGAGCTCGACAGCGCAGTGCTTGCACCGATGGGTTTTCGTCGCTGGCCGGTCGATTTCGAAGCGCCCGTATGGCCAGAGAATCTCACGGTATCGACGCTGAACCTGTCGAGCACCGAGTTGGATGCCGAGCCGGAACGAATGATCGCTCAGAGCGGCGATCCCCATGCGCGCGCTTTGGGCATCGTGATCCACCGGGAGCTCGAACGGCTCGCTCGCCAAGCGCAGTTGCCGTTCGAGATCGATGCGTCAGCAATGCTGCGTTGGCGTCAGGGATTGCTGCTTGAGGGCGTTCCTCGTGAGCGATGTGATTGGTATCTCGAGCGAGTTCGCGCCGCAGTACAACGGACTTTGCAGGATGAACGCGGACGTTGGATTCTCGCTCGACGCGATGAACGCGACGGAATCGAACTGGCACTGACTGGCAAGGTTGCGGGGCGTATCGTCAACGTTGTGATCGATCGTTGTTTCGTGGAGGCCGGTCAGCGTTGGGTGATCGATTACAAGACATCGATTCCGTCCGATGACAACTTATCTGGTTTCCTCGATGCGCAGCGCGAAGCCCATCGAGCTCAATTGGAGCGTTATTCGAATTTACTGGCGCGATTCGGTCCAGAGCCCGTGCGTGCCGCTCTCTATTTTCCGACGTTGGGTCAATTTGTTGAACTGAACTAACTCGGGTGTGCGGTCAGCGCAGCAGCGTCCAAATCGATCCCTCGATGGTCAGGTCATACTCGCCACGAGAGTTCACCGGACCAAAGGAGCTAAGCGCGGCGCGCAAGCCAAGATCGGCATTGCCGCTCAAACGTATCTTCAGCTGCAAGCGATAGCGTCCATCGCGTTGCCACTCGAGGGGGCCGGACAGACGCAGCCCACCATCGCTTGAGAGAATTTCGCCGTGTCCGTCCGGGTTGATCCGCAGTACATGATTTCCGTAAGCGAAAAATCGAAGCTCACCTTGAAGGTGCTCGATCTCTTTGGCGTTGCCCGACGCCAGGGGTATCGTCAGTGACAGGCCCTCGGTAGTGGGCAGGCCCTGCCATAGTCGTCGCAGATCAGGATCAGCAAGTGGGCCTAGCGATTGATAGTTCGAGGTGAAATAGACGTCACGGACTTGCCAAGTGGAGTTCATATCCCAATGAACGTCAGCCCGTGCGTTCGCACCGGCGAATTGCCACATGAGCTCGACTTTCGGGCTCAGCGCAAATAGCGACCACGCCGAGATGTGCCACTGCAAGTGACCGAGCTCCGTTCGCGAACCGAACGAGTCGAGCCGTTGCAGGTTCCGACACTCACCTCGCCAGACGGTTCCGGCGGTGTCGGCGCAAATGAATTCCGCGGGCAGTGCGGGCCGAAGCCATGCGGCCGGCGCCCAAACAATGGCGCCGACGAAACAGGCGAGGATGAAAAAAGTGGTGGGCGCTCGCGATCGCCGTGGTCTGCGATCAGCGCTGGCCGAGGCTGCCACGGATTTCGCCGCTGACGCGTCCGTCACTCGCGCGACGCAACTGAAGTTGTTGAATACGACCGCCCGATTGTTCCCACGCGGCGATTTGTTCTAACACCTGCTCGAAGGGCAGATCGGTCACGGCCAGCGTGGTGATGCCCGCTTCGGTTCGTGCAGTCGCGAGCAAAGCGGAGCTCGTCGAGGCTGTACTGCCGGACGATATCAGCTGCGTTATGCGCGGCTCCAAGGTGGCGGCTCGTTGCCAACGTTGCATCGCAGCATCGCGCGCGTCGAGCAACCAGCCGAACGCGCCGAGCAGCAGGAGCGCGCCAATGACCGGTATGCCGATACGTAGGATTCGCTGCTCCCGCGGCTGTAGCCCGTCGAACCATTGGGTCACGCTGGTAGGTAACGTCATGGGCGCACCAACTCGATCACCAGAGCGCCTTGCGGATCGTTGCCTTCGGAGATTTGCCAACCTGCTGCTGACCACGCAGCGCGCCAAGCGGCGAGTTCTTCTGGCGCCGCGCCGCCTAAACGCAGCGTCGCTCGCCCAGGCTGCAGATCGATGCTATCGAGTTTCATTGAGGTTGCGCCCGAGGCATTGCCGCGTGAGGCATTGACCAATGAATTCAACGTATCGAGTGTGGGTGAGGGCGCTGATCGGCTCGTCGTGGCCAACAGTTGCCGCTCGAGTAGTGGCACGACGTTGGTGCTCGAGCTGCCCGGCGGGAGTAGGGCGCTCGCTTGCGCGGCGATACGTTCTTCAAGTGTGCGCGCGCGCGAGCTCGCCATGGTCAGATCCAACACGATTTGCGCCAGAAAAACGGCGAAGATGGTCGCTGCAACACGCAGCGGCCAGCGCCAACGCTGCCAGCTTTCCGAGCGCGTTTGTTGTGGCGCGAACTCGCTGTGCAAGAGATTGTGCGGTCGCGCAGCAGCAAGTTCGCGCGACAGCCACTCGAGCGGATGCTCCATTGCATGCAACTGAACGCTGACGAGTCGAGTGCGCAGGGCGTCGAGTGCCGCACCGTGCTGTTGCAGATCGGCGGCGCTGGCGTAAACGCGCAATCCCAAAGTGCCGGGGGGTGTTGCGCCTAGTGACCAATCGAGCGCCTCGTGCAGCGCGTCGACGGGCCAGGTGCGTCGCAAACCCGCTGGGGTGATCCAGTGCGTATCAGCACCATCGATCCACAGCAGCACGTCACCGGGCTTGGATGCGATGCAATCGGCGTCGGCATAGACAGCAATGGGCTTCAGCCCCGCGGTATCGAGTGTCGCGAGCAGACGGCTCAACCAGTCCCGATCGATCGCCGCGACTTCGATGTCGATTCGGCCGCCGCCCGCAGGCTGCGAGTCGACGATGCTCAAATGCTGTGACTCGATATCGCCGACGAGGCGGTCTTCGATGGCGTAGGCGGCTGCGTGTCGTAATTTGTGCGGCGGTACGCTGGGTAGCGTTACGCTGAGTCGCGGTACTAGCGCTGCGCAGACCAGAACGATCAAAGAGGGTGCCGTGTGCGGCCCGTCTGCTCCAACCGGCGGTAGAGAGAGCTTGAATGACGCGATCGCCGCGTCCAAGTTGGCGCCCGTCGGGATGTGGAGCAAGAGTGGTTCGTTCATGGCGCCGTATGTCGTAGCAAGACCCGAATCTGGCCGGTAGCCGGCTCCGCTTGATGCAGCAGACTGAATGCAGTGTAGCCGGAACGACCGCTAGACACGTAGCTGAAGAGCCCAAAGTAGCGGCTGCGCTCACCAATGCCGAGTGCGTTACGTAAGGCGTCAAACTCGGTGGGATCACCGAGACTGTTGCGCAAGACATCCATGCGCGGGAAGCAGCCTGTTTGCCGATTTCGCTGTAAGGACTCCTCCGCGCCGCTCCACTGACGCTCGCCAGTTAATGCATCGAGTAGTGGGCCAGTCGCGGTACAGAGATTCAAGCCGGCATCACGTGGCAGAGCGGCAATGTGCGACTCGAGTTTGCGGTAGCGATCGAGATCGAACCCCTCGATCGCAAGCAATTCACTCGTCGAGGTAATGATGCGATTGGCCGGTCTGTAGCCCGGCGTGAGCGAACTATAGTTGCTGGCTTCCGCCCCGCCATCGAGCGACTGGTCATCGGTGTCGAGCCAGTCGATGATCTTGGGGGCCCATTGCGGCTCAAGCTCCAGGTTCTGCAGTAAACGCTCGAGAGTGCGTCGCGCCAGTTCGTTCGGCCGTCCATCGGCACTCACCAGTGCATTCACATTGAATCGTCCCTGCAGATCGACCACGCGAGCTTCCATGAGGTAGCCGGGGATGATTTCCACCGGGCCATATGGACGCGCCCAACGCTGTGAGCCGTGCAGAGCGGCATTCGGATCTTCGAGTGCTTCTCGAAGTAACGAGGCGGCCAATGCCTCTGTTGCGGCGCTGATTTCGCGCGCTTGCTCTTGTGAGGCGCTGCCTGCCGTTCGACGAATGGCCAAGCCCGTCTCGGCGGTGAGTGCGTAGGCGAGCGCAGCCGTGATCGCGAGCACGATGAGCGCCGTCAACAGCGCGATCCCGTGGCCTCGTAAGCGTCCGTTCACCCGGGAACCTCCCACACGCGACGGAGTACACCATCGCGCTCGGTCTCGATACGCATTTCGACGGCGCGAGGTCGCTGTCGCAAGGCGCCGGGTGTCGCGCTCGTGCTTGGTTTTGGCCAGACGCGACTCCACTGTCCCTCATCATCGAGAAAGCGAAACTCCAGCACGCGAACGTCACGCAGCAACACGCGAAGGCGTGGCTCAACTCCGGCCACCGGGTCGAGCACGGGCCAGGAGAGTCGTCGCAGTTCGCCTTGCTCCAGTCGGTATTCGACGCGGCGTATCGTAGGGCGCCCGCTAGCGCGCGCATCACCCTCACCACCGCGAGTCAGCGCGAGCACTCGACCGCTACCATCGGCTCCGATCACGGCAGCGAGTTCGCCACGACCCAGCATGTCGGCGATCGGTCGCGGCGTCATTTGCGTGATATCGAGGGTGAGTAGTCGCATTGCGCGTTGCAAACTGGCGAGCTCATCCTGAGCGAGTCGTATACCGTCACGTTGTTGCGTCGCTTGCATCAACGCGCCGTAGCCCACGGCGAACATCACTGCGGAAACGAACAGGGCAACCACCAGTTCGAGCAGCGTGAAGCCGCGTCGCGGAAATCTCGCTAGATCAGACCGCATCAGGGTGCGCTCCGACTTGCCGTATCCCATATCGCATCGTCACGGCCGCGGCTTGCAAGATCATCGCCTCTGGCGCCATGGACGGTGACGAGCCAATCGTCGCCGCTCGTTCGACCGGTGAGCCTCGCGTCCACACGAATACGCCAGACGCCGCGGACATCACTACGCTCGATGGTTTGCCGCCATTGCCAGCGCTGACCGGCCATCGTTTCTTCGCCGATTTCGGTGGAGGCGAGCGGCCAATCGCGCGAGACGCGAATCTCTGCCATTCGATTGAGAGCGACCCATTCGGCGTAACTGCGTTCGCGCAGTCGTGAAGTGGATTGAGAGCCGGTGCCGAGTGCGGTCATCACCGCTGCGGAACCCAGCGCGACGATCGCGAGTGCAACCAGCACCTCGACCAAAGTAAAACCGCGCAAGTTCACGGCGTGATCCCTAGCTGCAAAGCGCCGTCTGCGTCCGGTCGCAACCAAGCTGTGTCCGCGACCCCTGCGCGCGAGAGGCGCAATTCGAACGAAGTGAATTCGCCGCTCGCATCCACGCCGATTTGTGGTGCCGACTCGTCGTTACGCGGCGCGATCACGATGCGGCGTCCCTCGACATCCAACTCGGCCGTCACGCCAGCGGGCCACGCATGACGAGCGAGCGCGTCGTCATCGGTCTGTTGCCATTGCAAGGCGCGAGAGTCGAACACGAGAAAGCGATAACCGTTTTTTTCGATGAGAACACCGTAGGGTCGTTGCTCGATCTCCGCGCGATCACGCGCGAATAACAAATGGCGTTGCAAGCGCTGCAGCTCGCCGTCTAAGCCTGCGTCGCGCCCGAGCAGGCCCAAAGACAAAACGGCACCACCGATCAGCACGCCGATGATCGTGATTACCACTAGTATCTCGAGCAACGTGAAGCCGCTGAAGCGACTTCGCATGGCATGCGCTCGGTTCAGTTGTCGAGATTCCAATTGCCGATATCGTCGCCGCCGCCGGCAACATCGCCTGGAACGCCATCGGGGCCGAACGAGTAGAGATCGAACTCGCGCCCGCGCGTGCCGGGGAACTGGTACTGATAGTCGTTGCCCCAAGGGTCTTTGGAAATGCGCGCGATATAACCGCCGGTCTTCCAATTCATCAGCGACGGATCATCAGGTTTTTGAACGAGGGCTTGCAGGCCTTGCACGGTGCTGGGGTAGCGCGCGGTGTCGAGCTTGTACATCGAGAGCGCCGTTTCGATTGCTTGAATGTCGGCTTTGACCTTCGTGATGCGAGCGTCGTCGACCCGACCCATCACGCGTGGCACGATGAAGGCCGCGAGCAAACCGATGATCACGACGACCACCATGATTTCGATCAGGGTGAAACCACGCTCGTCGCGACGAAGCGTGGTGGAATGCAGGCTGGTGTGCACGCGATACTCCCACCAAACGGATGGCCGATCATAGCAAACGGGCATGACGCTCTCGTGATTGGCCCCGCTCGCTATAATGAACCGCATGAGTAGTGTCTTCCTGTTCCCGGGTCAGGGATCCCAGTCCGTCGGCATGATGGCCGATCTTGCCGCTCATCATCCGCAGGTGCGTGAGAGTTTCGACACCGCATCCAAGGTGCTCGGCTTCGATTTGTGGGATTTGGCGCAGCAAGGTCCGGCCGAGCGACTCGCACTCACCGAAATTACCCAGCCTTTGATGTTGGTCGCGGGCGTGGCGACGTGGCGCGTTTGGCGTGCGGTAGGCGGCTCTGACCCGACTTGGGTAGCAGGGCACAGTTTGGGTGAGTTCTCGGCGCTGGTGGCAGCGGGTGTATTGGATTTTGCCGAAGCGGTAGATCTCGTTCGGTTCCGCGGCGAAGTCATGCGCGATGCCGTGCCCGACGGGCAAGGCGGAATGGCCGCGGTCATCGGCCTAGATGACGCGGCGTTGATCGAAGCGTGTCGAGAGGCAGCGGGCGATCAGGTTGCCGAGGCCGTGAACTTCAATGCGCCGGGCCAGGTGGTGATCGCCGGTCACGTCGAGGCGCTTCGCCGCGCGATCGAGGCCGCCAAAGCGCGCGGAGCAAAGCGTGCGTTACCGCTGCCGATCAGTGTGCCCTGTCACAGCAGTTTGATGCAGCCGGCTGCCGAGCGCTTGCGTGAGCGGTTGCGCAGCTGCAGCTTGGTAGCGCCGTCCATCCGTTTTTTAAGTTCAGTGGATGCGACTGAGTATCGTGATCCTGAGCGTATTCGCGATCTGCTGTATCGGCAGCTCGCGAGCCCTGTGCGTTGGGTGTCCACCATCGAGACGCTGGCGGGCCTCGGTGTGACGCAATTCATCGAGTGTGGACCCGGTAAGGTGCTCGCGGGGTTAGCGCGTCGAATCGACAAACGCCCAGAGTTACAGATAGCGGCCCTCGAAACCGTCGACCAGTTCGCCACCATCAAGGAAGCGCTGACATGAGCTCGAACACGCCGGACTTGCAGGGGCGCGTAGCGCTCGTCACGGGAGCTAGCCGTGGCATCGGTGCTGCCATTGCCCAGTTGCTCGGCGCGTCGGGCGCTAGGGTGATCGGAACGGCAACCACCGCAACCGGTGCAAACGCCATCAGTGACACGCTCGGAGCAACGGGTCGTGGCGCGGTTCTCGACGTAGCGGATTCGGCATCCGTGGAGGCGCTGCTGACGGACCTCGAGGCGCGCGGCGAGCAGCCAGATATCCTCATCAACAACGCCGGCGTGACGCGAGACAACCTGCTCGTGCGGATGAAGCCGGAGGAGTGGGATCAGGTTTTGCTGACGGACCTCACCTCGGTGTTTCGATTGAGTCGCGCCTGCATGCGACACATGATGAAGCAACGCTACGGCCGTATCGTCAGCATCACTTCGGTAGTCGGTTCGATGGGTAACGCCGGTCAGACCAACTATGCCGCGGCCAAAGCGGGGGTTATCGGCTTCACGAAGTCATTGGCGCGTGAGGTCGCGAGCCGCGGCATCACGGTGAATGCGGTTGCGCCCGGTTTTATCGATACGGACATGACGCGGGTTCTACCGGAGGATCAGCGGCAGGCGCTCGCGACAGGGATTCCACTTGCGCGTCTGGGTGACCCGCAAGATATCGCCATGGCGGTGCTCTATCTCGTCGCTCCATCGGGCGCCTACGTGACCGGGCAGACCCTGCATGTGAACGGCGGCATGTATATGCCTTGAATGGGCGATTTTCCCATATATTTCAACCACTTTGATGCCTTCGGGTGATTTTGAACCCCCCTTGGCCTACAATAGTCAGCGTCGTTGGTCCGCTTCGGGCCTGCGGCCACTACAGGTCGTTTAGAGGACACATCACAGATGAGCACTGTCGAAGATCAAGTCAAAGCCATTGTCGCCGAGCAGTTGGGCGTGAAGCTGGAACAAGTGACCCCCAATGCCTCGTTCGTCGACGATCTC
>JACCEC011910518.1_pt1 | contig 20350 bp, 17 predicted proteins | sample 7450121 | NCBI WGS metagenome assembly JACCEC01 (sample SAMN15323455, study PRJNA562643) | freshwater metagenome | isolation source: river surface water | place: USA:Blue River Watershed | collected 2017-08-18 | reverse complement strand
GATGTTCCAAAAAACGAAGTTTGGTAAAGGCTATCAACGGAAATTCCATTGCCCGTCCAATGGTAAACAACATTGGCCTCAGCAGAGTCCAATCCAATCCAAACCGAATCGCCCAAACAAATTGCCGTTACATCGGAAATAGTTACCTCGGGACCATGAATTTGAATCCAATGTCCGGATGAATCGCCCACATTGCAGGTTGAAGAATCAATACCCAATGCCTGAATAAAGTATACTCCTGCTGAATCAAAAACATGCACAAAAGAACTGGACTCTCCCAAAATATTGCCCGCTTGATCAGTCCAATTCCATTGATCTACATTTTGAAAATTGGCCTCAAACAAAACCTCTTCGCCTATACATGCTTCGTATGGGAAAATAGGTTGCACATAGGTAAGAGGCAATTCAAAATCAAATTTAAAGACTCCGTTGTTGCAATTGTTCGAAGCATTTATTGCAGAAACAGCATTGGCCGGATATATGGGAAAGTCGTCATGATTGCCGCACCCAGCGCAAACACTTTGGTAAATTATTCCTTTGCGATCAAACCTACTTGTGCCGCCATCCACATGCTCAGCTGAAGTTCCGCCACCATAGTAGGTGCCGTAAATGGGTTGTGAAAAATCATCCGCCAAAAGCAGCAAATAGAAATCGCTGCCAGTAGTTGTGGTTTGAAATGCGTCTGGTGAAATCCACATGTTCAGGGTATTTCCGGTTTGTGCATTGGACCCTTGATTCACAGCACCACCCCACCCCGATAAATAAATTTGACCACAAACATCCACCAAGAATGCGGCTGGTGACAAATTGGGAACACCACTTCCTGATCCAAAAACGGTGCTATGAACAATGCCGGAAAGATCTGGATTCCATTGCGAAACAACCATCCCACTATTGGGCTGTGACCAACCAGCATCGATTACCCAAGTATTGCCATTGGCCGTCGATTGACCATACAGAAAGGGATGACCCGCTCCATCTACCTCAATAAAATACCATTGCTCATACGCCAAGCCTCCCCAATATGAAGCATTGCTCCATTGTCCTTGTTCGTTAATTTTCGCAACCCAGCCATCACCAGATCCCCCGCCAAAAACGGATTGAAATGCATTTGATGATATTGAAAGGTCACTGCTCTGTGTGCCGCCACACAACCATACCTCCCCATTACTAATCGCAACACTACAACCCGATTCATCCTCACTACCTCCCCATTTCTGCGCATATTGCAACGACCAATCCGCGTTGATTTTCAAGACAAAAGCATCTTGCATACCTCCACCAGTTGATGTTGCATTCACCAATGGAAAATCAGCGCTCTGAGTTGTACCCACAACATAGATATTACCCTGAGCATCGATATCAATCTCGCCTCTGAATTCATCTGCATAGTTGAATTTCAATCCACCTGCTGTATTAACTCCATCGTTGCCTTGCCCTCCATAATAGGTTGACATAACCAATGCACTTCCGCTAGCATTCAACTGTGTCAGCACAATGTCGCATCCATTGGGATAAGTAGTTCCTACGCCTTGGGGAGTAAACGCCACCCCACCGTTGAATGTATTGTCCCATGCATTCGAAGAACAAGGAAAATTGGATGAGCCCGTAGAGCCATACATCAACAACTCATTATTTGAATTGACCACCAAAGAATGTGGAAGATCATCTCCCAATCCACCAATGAAAGTAGACCACACCATGTAGGTTCCGCTGATATCATACTTGGACAAAGCGATATCCGTACCGGGCAAAGTGAAACTGCCATCGCCACCACCCCAAGTGGTTTGATAAGCGCCCAACGTGGTGGGATAACCTTGTCCAAATGCTGATGACCCCGAATACAAATAGCCCTCTTGGTCATAGGTTGCTGTGTATCCAAAATTGTCTGAAGTACTTCCACTGTACGTTGAAAAAATAAGTTGAGGATCAATCACCCATGCGTCCTTGATGATTGAATTTACCTGCCACCCTGCTACATTTCCATTTTGAATCAAGGAAACATTTTTTGTTTGATCGATGCGTTTATTGGACTTATTGATACTCCAAGCCTTGGGCATCCATTCTTTGAAATCTCCCAAGGCAGTTTGAATGGTCAATTGATTTTTGGTAATGCTGACATCATCAACTCCCAAATACTTCCATTGGATATTTTCCAAATTCGCACCTGCCTGCAAATGCCATTCAGTTTTGATTTGTCCGTTAGCGATGGTCCATTTCAAATCGATTCCAGGAAAAATATTCATGAGCAGAATTTCTTGAAATGAAGCGCAGTTGCTTCCCCAATTTTCAGGACTGTTGCCTAAAAAATAGTTGTAACGCGTGGGCAAAGGATCTGTCGCCAAAACTTTCACATTCGGATTGGAGGAAATCCACTTGACATGAAATACGTGTCCCTTGATTCGAATGTCATTGGGTTGCGGTAAGAAATCCGGTTGAGCGTGATGCAATCCTTTTAGATCAAAGAGATGAACACGGTATCCAGTTTTTTCAATAAAAATTTGCGCTTGTTCTGTGCCTACCGAAAAAAGAACCTGACTAGGCCATTGGCCTTTGTTCTCAATAAATCCAATACCCTGAACTTCTTTGATCAGCATGATTCCCAAGAAGAACAATAGGAATTTGAATTTATTCATAACACGAATATAATTCTTATCTCTGCGAATAAGTGACGTGCATTCGCTTTAAAAATGCAACCATCAAAAATAAATTGGCCCAGCCAATTCCACCTTGTTCGTCAAATACTCTGCTGATTTGTTTTCCGACGATATCAGGGGAATTCAATGCAAAAGGTACAAAAGCCAATAATATCAATAATGCATCCCAACCCCACTGTTCATCCTTTCTATAGGAGGTGATCCAAAAAACAAACAGTGGAATGGAAAATAAAAAGTGCTCAGTATCGGTATGTGTGATAGACGGCACTGCGGCAATGGCCCAGAGGTAAGCATAGGTCAATGGCCATTGACCTGGTAAAAACTTTTTGTAGATATACCCGATAAAAATTCCTCCCATTCCTGCCAAGACCAATAAAATCATCTCCATCTTCAACCTTGCAAAGCCCATAGCTTGCAAACAACCATTGAAAATTCCATATAGTGTATTGGGACTGTCATACAAATGAACATTGTGCATTTGCATAGTAGACCACCACTCACCCAAAAGACCCCAACCCGCCCAAGGTGCAACAAGTATAGCTGGAGTGAGCAACAGAACAACAATGAAATAAACCATGTATTTCAGCCATTGCCATTGCTTCAATAGCGCCAACAACGGAATCAAAACAACAAAGTGTGGTTTGAACAAAACAACTATCGCCAATAAAAATCCAGCCCACTTCCATTTCTGCGATTTGTAATTTTTCCAAGCCCAAAATAGCAATGTCAACAAAAGGAAATTGACATTACCTAAAAAGAGTTCACGCTCAAGGTGATCACCAAAAAACAACAGCGTCAATAGAAATGTAGTACCAATGGTCCATTTGGGATTGGGCTTTCGCATTTGATCATTCCAAGAAAAAATGGCCTTGATCATCAATCCCAACAATCCAAAATAATAGATGGATTGGGCTATGAAATATGGAAGTATGGCAAGCGGAATAAATGGAATTACAGCAAATGGAGAGTACTTGTAAAATCCACTGGAAAGACCAAAAGACTTTCCATAAATCGGCTCACCATGAATGAAAGCTTCAGCCGCGGAGTAATAGACCTTGAAATCCCACATATTGAATCGATGATTCACGATCATCAAAATCCAATAGGCTATTCCGGCTATCCAAGGAATTCTTTTACTCCAGGCAGAAGACATCTTTTCTTATTTCAGTTTATCATGAAACTTCTTCTTGAACTTCTCCATTTTAGGGGTAATCACCATCGAGCAATAAGGCTGATCGGTGTTCAAGTTGTAGTAATTATCATGGTAATCTTCTGCCGGATAAAACACTTCAAATGCAGTTACCTCGGTCACAATTGGGTTTGACCAGGTGTGTGTTTCCTTAGCTGCTTCTATTGCTTTTGTGGCGATTTCTTTTTGCTCTTGGTTGTGGTAATAAATTGCCGAGCGATATTGGGTTCCCATATCATTGCCTTGGCGATTCAACTGGGTTGGATCATGCACGGTGAAAAAAACCTCAATCAAATCAGCATAGGAAATCACCTTAGGATCAAAGGTCACTTGCACGACTTCTGCATGCCCCGTGGTTCCATTGCATACTTCCTTGTAGCTAGGATTTTTGACATGACCGCCACTGTATCCGCTTTTTGCAAGAGACACTCCTTTCAGCTGCATAAACGCCGCTTCTACACACCAAAAACACCCGGCACCAAACGTGGCCATTTCCATTTCACTGTTGCTCATAGTAATTTGTTTTTCACTTTGATTAATTTTTTCAATGGTTTGACTTGGTCCACAAGAAACGATTCCCATGAATACACCTACCAACCATCCATTCAATTTTAATCTCATCGTTTAAATTTTAAATCTTAAAAATCCAACAGCCATGGAGACGGTTGGTTCATTTTGCGAAAAATAAGTGATGATATCACGAGAAGCAATTCCCCACTCGTATACGCCATTCAAGCTTGATTTGGTCAAACCGGCTGTGATTCGGGGTGTATTGTAATTTCCACCTTTTACAACTCCACCAGATATTCTGAAATTGAAAGGAAGTTTAACCTCTGCACCCATGCTGATCATTCCCTTTTGTAAATTGCTCACCTCTCTGTTCAATGGAGCAACCGCATCAATCCCAACTTTCACTACGTCCAAAATCATCACCGCAGCGCCTGCACGCATTGTTGCTGGCATCTTAGTGCGAAAACTTGATACTCCGTTCCATTTCAACATATCACTTCCCAAAGAAAGTTGACTCAAATTATTTACCAAATTAACGTCTTGCATGCCATTATAGGACAAGGTGTTCAACGTGTCATTTGAAAATTGATAAACATTTGTATTCCAAGTCATGCCGCCAATATCAGTAACTGCAGCAGAAGCAAAGAATGTGTCTTTGACTTTTAAGGTAACACCAAGATCAACAGCCATTCCTCTTCCAACCGGATCCATTTTACTCAACTTTGGAGTGAAGCTCATACTCGTGGGATTGGACAAACTGTCTGTCTCAATTTCAAACATTGGACTAAATGCTGCAAATGCTTGTGTCGTATTATTCTCTGCAACGATAGACATCATGGCTTGTCCACGCAACAATTTTACCCCGACACCGCCATACAATGACCAATCGTCAGTTTCTACAATCGGACGAGAATAGTTAAAATTGAATTCACGAATCCAAGAGAAATTAATTTTTGTTCCTTGTAGAATGGAGTTAACACTTGAATTAGACAAATTGCTAATTCCTTGAATTACCATGGCCAATGTGTCTGGATTGATATCCGGTGAATTGGGAATGGTATCGTAATTTCCATTGGCTGTTTCAATGATCAAATCACTGAACATGGAGGCGGTACTGCCTAACCAAATCAATTCCGCAACTTCAGGTCCCATCTTGGAATACATGTCCATACGATCACGCATTGAAAAACCAACTGCTCCTAACTTACCCAAATTCATGGAAGCTCCAACGAGCATGAAATCCATATCTAGCGCATTGGTTTGCTGTGCAAACTGTCGAGCATACATCAATTGTTGATCACGGTTGATGGCATTGAAACCACTTTGAAAAATATTCTGAACCAATTCCTTCTTGGTCAGAACTCCGCTATTTAATGAAAATGCGCCTTCGCCCAAACCCAAAGCAAATCGCTTGCTTTTGTCATTGTATTTGACAGCCGTGTTTGCAGGGTTGATTCCCAAGCATTGATAGTCCGATGCAAATACTGTCCCCAATCCATGTCCGGTAATGGTAAAAGAAGAGAACTCTCCTTGTGCTTTCATTTGATGGCCTAACGTCGTGGCAAAAATGAATGCTAAAATTAATTTGAGGTTTTTCATTGATCGATTTTTTCGCTATACAAATATCGCTTTTGTGAAGATTCAAATGGCCGATAAATGTAAAAAATCTGATGATCTCTAATTCTTATTCTATCAACGTAAGAGTGGGTTAATTCCAAAACCTTTTTTTGACTGCTATTTCTCAAATCTATTTCAAATAAAGTCACCTTGCCCGATTTCAAATAAGCTGTATAAATGCGGTCATTGGATGAATCCTTCCAGATCTTACCCAACCATTTGCCCTTTCCCTTTAATTGATGATATTCTATTTTTCTCTCATCTAATAGCTCTCCCTTTTTATTATATCGAAACGACTTGCCGTGTACATGATCCAAAATCGTGATGGTATCTCCGAGTATGAGCAATGGTGCATTGATTTCTGTATGATAATGACTTTGGGGAAAGCCTCTCATATAAGCTGCGATAATCTCTTTGTCGACACCAGTATCCAATTGAAATTGGTAGGCCTCTACTTTTTCTTTTGGCCCCAAGTATTTGAATTCGCTCCTGAAAAGTTCCATTTCCTTTTCATCTTCCAAATGATGAATACTCATCCACTTGCTTTCATTGGCGATATAGTAATCAAAAGCAGGATAAGAGGCCTGGAAATCGGACATTACAAAATCGGCATTCCCAAGAGTATCTACCACCGGCATGATCTCTCGCTTCATTATAGAATCAGGAACAATAAACAGTTGATCTTCACGAAGCATATAATATTGTTGATGTCCTTTTACAATTGTTGCGCCCGGAAACTTATCGTAAAAACCCTCAGCCAAACCGGGTACGGGATACATTCTGTATTCCTTATGATTCTGAATCGAATCCACTTTGATTCTTAAAATTTTCACACCATTGAAGAGTGTTCGCTTGGCATCCTCTTGTCTTTTCCATCTCTCCTCGCTATCATAGATCATCATGACCAAATCGCCATTTTCATCCCAAACAAAGTCGCCCACATTCCAAACATCTGATCCAAATACAACTTCAGGTCCCTCAACAATTTCCAAAGGAACCAAATCCTTTGTATTTTCTAACAACATGATATCCTTGGGCAAATCCTTCCTAGGACCTACAAATCGCCAATTGGAAAACCCTGTCATAATAACTTGTACCTGAATCTGCTCTGTTCCTGATCGATAATCCTGAATAGAAAACTCCCCTTTCTCGTTGGTAAAGGAAGAACGACCATTTTCAAGCACTACCCACGCCCCTTGTATTGGCTGAAAACGTTTTTCATCCAATACACGTCCACTGATTTGTCCCCAAAGAACTTGAGAACAAAATAACAAAACCCAACTTGCTATGCATCTCTTCATATTGGAATGATGCAAAAACAGTTGGGTTTTCATACTTCTAGATCACAAAAGTGATCACCAATAAATCGAAACTATACGATTCGGCAATTCCAATGGTGATTGTCTTGCTCCAATCCTCTTTTCAAACGATCAAAGTAAACACCAATTTTATTTGCAAAATCCCATGTTGCGCACTCTGTCAAATTGTATTCTACGCCTTGGTACAAAATAGTTCTAATGGGCGCAATGGTAGCTGCGGTGCCTGCACCAAAAGCTTCATCCAATTTGTTTTCACGCAATAAATCAATCAATTCAAAAACTGAAATCTTTCGCTCTTCCACATTGTATCCCCAATCGCGGGCTACTTGCAATACACTATCACGTGTTACACCATCCAAAATAGAATCGCTCAATTCAGGTGTGAAAATGGTGTTTCCAGAACGGAACATAACGTTCATCGTTCCGCTCTCCTCGAGATATTCATGGGTCTGTGCATCCGTCCAAAGAATGGCGTTGTATCCATCATCCTGAGCAGTCTTCGTTGGCCACAATGCTGCACCATAGTTTCCGGCTGCCTTGGCATGACCCGTTCCTCCCTTGGCTGCACGTGTATATTTCGGCTCAATTTTAACCTTTACTTCACCAGTATAGTATTTGTTTACCGGACAAGTAAACACAACAAACATATAGCTTTCGCTTGGGCGAACACCTACATATTCATCAATCGCAAACATGTGAGGACGGATATACAAAGATTCCCCTTCACCTTTCGGAATCCATACGTGATCCATTGCAACCAATTGCTTGATGGATTCTACAAACATACCTTCTGGAAGAGGCGGCATACACATACGTTCAGCCGACTTATTAAAACGTTCAGCATTCTTTTCAGGACGAAAAACATTCACCTCACCTTCATCATTTTTAAAAGCCTTTAATCCTTCAAAAATGGCCTGGCCATAATGCAAAGCAGAAATTGCTGGAGAAAAATGAAGCGGCCCATAAGGCTGCAACTTTGGGGTTCCCCATTCTCCGTTGTGATATTCTACAACCACCATATGATCGGCAAATACTTTACCGAATCCTAAATTATCCCATTCAACTTGATCGATTCTACTTTTGTCGATCTTCTGAACCTCCATCGTCATATTCGCTATCATTGAGCACAAAATTACGGGTCTCCCCTAGTGGCAAATGTAAAAGATTCTTTTGAGGTGGCAAGACTTTTTAAAATTCCCGATAAAAATCAGTGACTTTGCACGGCACTGAACAAATACTTATTGGGACTTACCAATTTTGTTTTGACTGCATACATGACGATTGCAGCGGTATTATTCACACCCAACTTGGCCATAATATTCTTACGATGCGTGTTTACTGTGTGTTGAGAAAGAAACAATCGATCCGCAATTTCAACATTGGTATAGCCCTCAGCAATGAATCGAATAACTTCTAACTCACGATCTGAAATGACCACCCCATCGCAATTGGCATCTATGATATGCAAATCCGCGACATTGATATTTTCTCTTTTAATTTGATCCAATACCTTGCCACAGAAAAATCGAGCTCCACCGACGGTTTCTCGCACCGAATCGATGATCTCATGAAAATCACAATCCTTTTTGATGTAGCTCTGGAAACCTGCTCTCAAAGCACCAACCATTACGACACCCGATTCATCGCCTGTAATAGCTATCCATTTAACATGTTGGGATTTTCGCGCATATCTATTGACTACACTAAGATCAAATCCTTCTGAACAATAATCCATCATCACGGCATCTACATCAAAAACGGCTAGCGCATCACTTAGCTCTGCGTTATTTGTGACCTCTGCAACAATCTGAAACCCTTCGTTTTGATTTAGCACACTGCGCAAACCCATTCGAACGAGAAAATTGTTATCAGCGATGACGATGTTAATCATGCTGCAAATATATTATCCTATTTAAAAACAATCTAAATAATTTTTAAAATATCTTCGTTCTAATCAAACCAAATAACATGAAAAAACACATTCTTTTTGGACTAGTTGGAGGTATCCTGCTTTTCTTGTGGCAATTCTTATCACACGCAGCTTTGGATTTTCACAGTGATTTCCATAAATACACTGACAAACAAGACACGATAACTTCATTTATCGAAAGCTTAAATATTGAAGAAGGTTCATACATGATGCCGATGTATCCACCGGATATGAATCGTGAAGAAATTGAGAAATACATGAACAACAAAACGGGTAAACCATGGATTATCATGCAATATCACAAAAACTGGGATATGGGCATGGCTATGCCAATGATCAGGGGGCTTGTTACAGATATCATTGTGGTATTAATGTTATTCTATATCCTTACACAGATCAAAGAAATCACCACTACAAAAGCCATCCTGGTTTCTACTTTTATTGGATTGATGGGGTTCTTGTCCATCAGCTATTTGAATTTTATTTGGTATGAAACACCCGATATTATGGCCTGCATGTTAGATGGCATTGCACCTTGGATTCTATTGGGTTGGGTTGGTAAGAAGTTCACTGCTTAAGAGACATTTTTAATAAAAAGAAAAAGAGGCTTTCGCCTCTTTTTTGTTTTATGCAGTTGCTTGCTTAATCTCTTCTTGTAGCCTTCGTATTCGTCTCGTTCGCTCGTCAATTTTGTTCTGTGGATACCCATTTTCTAAAGCTCTTGTCAATCTCTTTTGCAATTGATGCAACTTGTGTCCTAGCTTGAGGACATCATACTTGTTGAGGATCCTTTTCATGGTATTAAATATTTTAGATGAAGATAACGGCAGAATTTGAAAAATCCTATTTGAGAACTGTGAAAATTAGTGAACCAAAAAAAGTGGGAAATTCATCAAAATATCATTCGTGCCAGGCACGGTTTTTAGGAATAAAAAAAGTCTCAGTTTCCTGAGACTTGATTTTTTCGTTGGCGGTTCGGACGGGACTCGAACCCGCGACCCCATGCGTGACAGGCATGTATTCTAACCAACTGAACTACCGAACCGTTTTGCTTTCCTTCGAAAGCGGTTGCAAAAATACACGTGTTTTTTATTTTTCCAAGCTTTTTCTAAAAAAAACTTTAAAAATTTATTTTCATTCTTTCTTTACCCAATTCCAACTCCTGGATAGCTGACTTTAAATCATCCAATGGTGCCTTGAGCATCTTTCGCTTTTCAGCAGAAATCAGCTTCAATCTGCGGCCTTCGTAAAACCTTCTTACATGGGTCTCACTTTCTAAAATTAAACCCGGTACTTCTGTCAACTCGCCGTCATCATTTTTAGCAGCCATGGTAAAATAACAGGAATTGGTATGGCGTACATAGGACATTCGAGGATTTAAACTTTCCACACGGATTCCTACAATCATCGTCGATCTTCCTACATAATTTACAGAAGCTTGCAAGGTCACCAAATCACCAACCTCCACTGGGCTCAAAAACTCAACACCTTCAACCGCAACAGTGACACAATACATTCCACTGTGCTTGGTAGCTGCAGCATAGGCAATCTTGTCCATCAAAGACAAAAGAATCCCGCCGTGAACCTTACCTCCAAAATTGGCATATGCCGGAATCATCAACTCCGTTAATGTTGTCTCGGAAAAAGTTACACTGCGGAATTCTTGGCTCATATTAGAACTTCTTAAACAATGTGAGAAATGGAGCTGGGAAAGCGACATCGCCTGCAGCAACAGTTGCCAATGAAAATTGCCAAGCAAAATTCTCGGTGCTTTGGAAACGCATCCCAGGGGAAACCATAATCGCTGTTCCTTTGAAATTAGATACGTCTGTATTTGAATAATAATTCAAGAAATTGTCTCTGTATTGAACATATCCAAACATCGAATCAAAAATAAAATTGGCTTTTGGACCAACTTTGAATGACCCCGCGATTGATCCAATCGGACCCGTTAATGGATTATTCGATGGACCGTTGAAACCAAAATAGCCTCCTGAAAGGGTTAGGTTATTAATCCGATCCCCAAATGTCACATTTCCGAATGTCAAATGTCCAAATCCTCTGAAATTAGCAAAATAGCCTGAGGACATTAGAATAGTTCCCAAAGAGAAATTTATTTTTGGATTTTTTGTTGGAATGCTGTACTTGGCTGCTATGGCCATTGGGCTCGCTATCCAAGTTGTCATAACTCCCAAATTCAATCGATCACTTACTGCAAAGTGTACTTCAGCACCATGGAAATTGGTCATGGCATAATTTTCACCTTTCTTAATTGGTAAAGCGTTGGTAGTGATGTTGTAACGAGTGGTAAATGGACCATCTTCCAAATATCTACCTCCGGTAATAAAATTGTCTTCAAACTCAGCAGCTTTCTTGTCATCGATTTTGGTCATTGAACGCAAATCAGTCTTCGTTACGTACAATTTCCCAATGGTCTCGGTTTGGATAAACATTTCTCGTCCATCATCGGAGATAATTGTTCCAGTATAAACACTTCCATTTTTCAAATTGAAAGTATATCTAACCGGAGCATTTGCAGCTCCCTCTGGCTGGGCAAACATGGTTTGTAATCCAAGTGCCAATAATGTAATCAAAATTATTTTTTTCATTCTCTTATAGTTTTTTAAATAAAGTAATCATGGGCAATGGTAGCCCTTTTCCGATGCGATCGTGACTGTTTTTGATGTAAATGCCCGACACAGAACATTGCCATGCAAAGTTTTCGGTTGACTGGAAACGAATTCCAGGAGAAAACATGACAACTTTGGATTGATAGGGTTCTACGGTGACTTTGTAAACATTGTATTTATTGAACCAAGTTCCTTCAGCATTAGCCGGTTCTGTTCGATGCTCTGTTCTAACTATTGCTTCACGTGAACCATTGCATTGACTATAGGCGGTTTCAAATACGAAATGAGCATTTCCTCCTATAGGCATTGTGCCATTCAATCCAATTACAATTCCCCTCGTTAGATAACCATTGGAAAGGTTACTATCAGCGACAAATGTGGAGTTGATAGCCCTGTATCCATAGTCATTTTCTCTCAGGCGCAATGGGACGTTATCATAAGTGCTGAGCTCATTCCTCGACATAAATTCGGTGGTGTAATAACCCGGATTAATCTTTTTAGCCCCACCTTGCCAGTAAATGTAGCCAGCTGATAGTGTGATATTCATGTCTCGTTTACCCAAGGTCATGCAACCATAAGTCAAAGTTCCATAACCTTTACCTGACTGCGTATGTCCTGATGATAATAACAAGGTACCCAATCCAAAATGCAATTTCTCTCTTTTGGATTTAAACGAATATTTGGCAGTCAACGCCATTGGACTTATTGCCCATGTGGTCATGTAACCCACATTTAATCGGTCATTTAGAGCGATATGAATCTCTGGTCCGTATAAGCTGAACATCGCGTAATTACTTCCCTTCTTTATAGGGAAGGCATTTGTTGTAAAGTTATAGCGTGTAGAAAATGGACTTTCGTCGTTCAAATTAAGGAAACCTCTTTCTACATTTTTTTTTACTTCAGGCTTGATAACATCCAACCTTCTTAGCTGCTCTTTTTTGAGAATCAACGGACCAACTTCATCCGTCATGAACTTCATTTCTTTTCCATCATCAAAAAGCAAAGTTCCTTTGTAAACGATACTAGAATTTCTCATGTAAATTCTCAATCGTTGAGTTTCACTGACTACTTGGCTATGAACCAAAAAGACATTCAAAGCCAAACACACCAGCAACCCTATTTTGATTAATAGAGTACGGCTCATACTCAGAACTTTTTGAATAAAGTAAAAGTAGGTACCGGAAACGAGGATGTCTTGTTTCGATAATCACTGGTAAATGATGTTGATGCCAATGTCAATTGCCAAGCAAAATCTTCTTTGGTTTGGAACCGAACTCCAGGCGCGACATAAATCATGGTTGAACCGTAATCCTTGGTGGTAACTTTAACATCATAATGATATTTATAACTGTTATTTCCCCAAAAATCTGTCCCCCAATACTCAGCGGTTCCATTGTATTCCGGTGCTTCGATGAACTCTTTGCGCACCACCAACAATCCAAACATACTCTCAAAAACAAAACTCGCTTTTTCCCCCAAAGGCAAAGTACCACTCAGACCTAAAACAGGACCTTGGGTTGCGTATCCCCTTCGTATATTTTGATCACTTACGTATTCAGATCTAATCGAATTGCCATTGATTCCACCTCTGTCAGTGCGCAAAGTAGAAAATTCATTATCATATCCAACTAAATCATTTATGTAAGCATTTTGTTGTCCTGCATAATCTATATGGGTAACTTCATATGTACCTGAAGCTATTGTCTTTCGACCGGATTGCCAATATAAATAACCGCCAGAGAAATTGATATTCTTGTTTCGATCACCCAAGGTTAAATTCCCAAAAGTCAATGTACCATAACCTTTCATATTCTGAAAAAATCCAGAGGATAGTAACAATGAACCAACACTGACAGCTACACCTTTGTTGGATAATGGCAGAGAATATTTGAGGCTAACCGCCATTGGACTCGCCGCCCAAGTAGTCATGTAACCGATATTCAATCTATCTGTAACCGCAAAATGCAACTCAGGTCCATGCAATCCAACCATTGCATAATTCTCACCTTTTTTTATCGGAAAGGCATTGGTCGTTAATCCGTAACGAGTAGAAAAAGGACCTTCTTTCATTACTGGAATAAAAGAATCCGCTTCATTAGGGGCGTCAGTACCATTGATTTCTTCTAACCGTCTTAATTCTTGTTTTTTCAATACAAAAAGACCTATTTCATCTGTATTGAATTTCATTTCCCGACCATCATCGTAAACCATTGTTCCATGGTATACGGTTCCATCTCGCAAGATGATCGTCAATCTTCTGTTATTATCTACGTCTTGCGCCCTAGTCGGATTAAAAGCAACAAGAAAAACAGAAACCAACAATAATTTCGTGAACTTCATTTCACTAAAGTACAACTTTTTTTTAGTTAATCTAGTTTTAACATTTTTTTCTTGAACTACATTTGAACAATGAACCGCAAGGATTTTATCAAAACCTTTTCAATATTACCACTAGGCATTATGATCACTCCCATCTCCAACTTTTTTTCGTCACAACAAAAATCAACTTCTACTGAAAAAATGCCTGCCCTATTTCTTGGTCATGGCAGCCCCATGAATGCCATAGAAGACAATGTGTTTGTTCAAGGATTTAAAAAAATTGGTGCTCAATTGCCCACGCCACAAGTCATTCTTTGCATATCTGCCCATTGGGAAACCAAAGGCACATGGGTCACTGCAATGGAACATCCCCGAACCATTCATGATTTTGGTGGCTTTCCAAAAGCGCTTTTCGAGGTGCAATATCCAGCACCTGGATCTCCAGAATGGGCGCAACAAATTGCCAATGAAATTCATGCTGCTCAGGTAGGTCTAGACCACCAATGGGGATTGGATCACGGCGCATGGTCGGTCATCAAACACTTGTATCCCAACGCTGATATTCCTGTTGTTCAAATGTCCATCGATTACTCTCAACCACCAGCCTACCATTACGCTTTGGCCAAGGAACTTCAAACATTGCGCAGCAAAGGTGTGATGATCATCGGAAGTGGCAACATGGTTCACAACTTGGGCATGGTGGCTTGGGACAAAATGAACACCCCAGGCTTTGGTTATGATTGGGCCATAGAAGCAAGTACGCAAATGAAACAATACTTGCGTGATGGAAATCATCAGGCCTTGGTTGATTTTAGAAAACAAGGAAAAGCATTCGACCTTTCCATTCCCACACCCGAGCACTTTCTTCCTTTGATCTACACCATTGCTTTGCAAGAAGAAAATGAAGATATGATGCTCTTTAATGACCAAGCTTTGGCTGGCTCATTGACCATGACCTCTGTTGCTTATGGACTAAAAGGGTAATCCTGAATTGCCTTATCATTGTAAAATGAAAGGTCTCATTGTCTTTATTTGCGCTTTACTTTGTTCGGCATTCACAGCTCTAACCCAGACCAGTAACATTGGCTACTTCGATGAAAAGCTGTTAGGTGAAGACTTGCTGTACTTTTCGCCATTGCACGAATTTGCACCGCAATCACTCCTCACCCGTTGCAACGGCGAATCACCTATTGGATTTACTGCACAGCTACCTCATTCCGTTGACGGGAAATCTTCTTTTCAATTTCTATTGGGTCACTCCTCTGGAACCAGTGGTGGCGAAAGGAAATTTGATGTTTACCTGAATGATCATTTTGTTTTTACCATTCATACTTTACCCAAGCAAAAGGGTTTCGCTCAACAAACCTGGTGCAATTCTCCCGATGTAAAATCGTCTTTTCAAATTTTAGAATACGACATCAATGGCGATGTCTTTGGAAACTGGAATATCCAAGTACCTAGCAAATGGGTCAAGAAGAAAGCTGAGTTTAAAATTTATGGTCAATCGATGGACAGCCGGGATTGGTTAATGGTTTTTCAGTACCAACCTCAATTTGATTTGTACTGCCAAGCGACCTCTTTGATTTTTAGAAATTCACAAAGACGGTGCTTACAAATTAGCGCCAATCATATCGATACAATACCAGGTGTATTTCAACTTTCAAGCAAATGGTTGGATACCACCATCACATTCAATCCGGGCTACAATTTATTCAGTATACCATCCCATCCTACCCAATTTCATGGAGAAGATACCATTCTGATTATGCGGAAAAACGTAGATTTTGATGAGCCAATTATGTTGATTCCAATTCATGTATCCGCTCATCGCCACTATGAAATGAATCTCATTCATCACAGTCACAATGACATTGGCTATTCCCATCATCAGACCGAAGTAGAAAAAATACAAACACAAAACATTCGATCGGCTTTACGCTGGATCAAGCGCGCTAGTGAGGAAGGCAGTGAGGTTTTCTGGCACATTGAGTCGCTTTGGGCCGTAGAGAATTTTCTCAATATTGCATCGGAAATCGAGAAGAAAAATTTCTTTGATGAAATTCAAAAAGGACATATGGTTTTATCTGCCAATTACGCCAACATTTTAAATGGATTGTGTCATCCACGTGAATTGCCTTGGATGGTAGAATATGCAAAAGCATTGGAGCAAAAGATTCCAACCAAGATTCAAAATGCCATGATCACGGACATTCCAGGCATTACATACGCCGCTCTAAACAATTACGTCCAGTACGACATCCCTTATTTGTCATTGGGTCCCAATTACGTTGAAAAACATGCAGACCATGGCGACCGCGTGGGGAGCGTGATAGAACAAACAGGCGACACCTATTTCTATTGGCATCCTGATTCTACATCAGAAAAGAAAATTCTCGTTTGGACTTCTGGAAAGGGATACTCTTATTTTCACAACATTCAAAACAACGAAAAGCAGTTTCAATGGGAGAAGCGAATTGCACAATATGTCAATGAGCTCACCAGTAAAAATTATCCGTTGACAGAGGTTCAACTTCGTTACACCAAGAATGCTGACAATGGCCCTGTGGATTCAACACTGCATGAGTTTGTGCGCAATTGGAACAACCTATACAGCAGTCCAACTTTAAAAATTGCATCGATCAATCAATTGTTTAAGAAGATTGAAAATGATCATGGATCAGAAATTCCACACGTTCACGGTGGTGAAATCTCACCGTATTGGGAAGATGGAGCCTTTTCCACAGCAAAAGAAGAAATTGAAATGCGCCAATTGGTTCGTGAGCTCATTGCTTTAGAAGATCACTGGGCAAATACAGACCGCGACAAATCCAAGTTCATCGATTTCTATTCCATACATCGTGATGTGGTTCTTTTTCACGAACATACTTGGGGTTCGTGGTGCAGTATTTCAGATCCCTACTCCCCTTTCACAACCGAACAATGGAAATACAAGAAGTCTTTTTTACTCGATGCACAACAGAGAATCAAGGACATTAGAGAAGAAGTTTTAAAATATCCTGCAGTAACTAAAAATCAAATCACATCCCCTGCTGATGGCGCTAAGATCAGTGGAATTAGCGTTGATCAAACACACGGAGGCCTATCACAATTTGCATTGTCCAACGGTGATTTGATTGAGTTCAATAATACACCGTTCTTCACACCTATGTATCGAATCGATTTACATCCAACTTCAAATCATTCACCAACGATTGAGCCTCCTGTAGTCATTGACAATGCTCAAACCCAGACCATCTTGGTGAAAGGATCATTTGATGCAAGTTGTCCTTTGGAACAATTGAATTGGACCTATGAATTGAATAAAACAACTGGACATTTGAAAGTGCACGTTGAGGTAATTAAATCCCCCACCCTGCGAAAAGAATCCTTGCACTTCCCTATTCACTTTGGTGGCGAAACATCCCAATTGATATACGGAAGCGCTCGATTGGAATATCCAAAGGATCAATTGAAGGGATCCAACAAAGAGTTCATTTGTAGTGATGGACCCATTGTGCAGGGAGGCTCCCAATACGATTGGTTTATTGAAAGTAGCGACTTGCCGTTGATTGAAATTGGCGCACCCATAGACGAATCGCAGGTCATGGGAGCCAAGGTTTGGAAAAGAGAAAATCAAAAAATTGAAAAATTGTATTTGTATGCTTTCAATAATTATTGGCATACCAATTACAAGGCTGAGCAAGGCGATGAACCCATTATTTTTGATGTCGAATTTTGGATAGGTGATAAGAAGTAAACCGATATTGAAACTTTGTATAGGATTCTTATTGAGTCTTGTTTGGGCATCCTGCGGATTTCATTCTAGAAAATACACCCACAATTGGCATTGGAACAGTGCGTTTACTCCCATAACAGCCAAGACCAGCTCAGATATCAATGATCTTAACAATAAGGTTACTGCGACATATGTATCCGACAGCGTTGCGATTCAAAGAGCTGAAGTAGTGTCCAATATTCAAATCGATTTATCAGTGCCCCATGCTATTGTTGACGTTGATTCCGCTGTTGAGAAAATCCAAAATGACACACTTTTTCCGTTAACACATCAACCTTTGGTTTATTGGCAGGAGAACCAGTGGAATGAATTAGACGAGCGTTTGATCAATGAGCAATTGGAAGATGCCCGCGGCGATGCCTGGGTTTGGGTGATTGAAATTGTTTTCATCGGGCTCATTATCGCACTAAACGGAGCGTTGAACTTGGACATCGGTTGGGGATTTGATTCTTTGGCCAGGAGCATTCAACTCAACAATGAAATCAAGCGTAAACTAAAGTCCGCACACCAACATCCGTTATTGGCCTATTGGCAATCTTATGCCCAATGGACATCGATCATACTATGGATACCCGCTCTAATATTGATTGCTTTAATTTTGTTGCCAACCATACTCTATATATATGGATAAGATAAATCAGAAAGAAAAACGGAATCCAATCGAGAAACAGAAACATAGCGCTTCCGGACGTATCATTTGTTTAGGCGTAATTATAGCAGCATTGATGCTCAATGGCTGCGGGATTTATCAACGCAAATACACCCATGGTTTGTATTTTCCAGATAGAGATGTTGTTACAGCATCCAACATAGAGAAGAGCGAGAAAGAGAAAGAGAAAGAGAATTTGAATGAATATATGATTTTTATAGATACAATAGTTCCATTGCCATTGCCGCAGGCCAAGACACCGCCGGCCATGCCCATGCCACAAGAGAAGAAAGACACTGTTTCACCAGGAGATTACAAGCTTGAGCCCATAGAAGAAGAATACACCTACCCTTCTGTTGAAAGATTAAATACACCCAGTGAGGAGCAAATTTCTAAGCAAATTGATAAAACATTTAAGGCAGACTATGCCACCATTGGCATACCCTTTTTGGGATGGGGAATTTTTCGATTGGCCTTAATCAATCAGTCCTTTAGATCGCCCAATTTTGAAAATTTCATTCTGCTGTTTTTCACCTTGGCCATGTTGCTGGCGATGGCCTACATGGTAACTTTTATTTTGTCCTTGGTTTGGGGATTTGACACCCAATCCAAAATCCAGAAATACTTTAAGAATCATCAGTTGTATGATGCTTGGAAAGAGCGCAACAGTTGGAGCATCATACTCGCCTTTCTCGGTTTGTTGTCGCCTATCATCTCTTTTATTTTGTTTATCTTGAGTTTTAATTGAATAGAAAATATTGTCATTTAGGATGACATTATTATATTTGATTAAACCTCACCACCATGAAGTATTTATTTTTTTCGACTACACGTTCGACACCTCGCACAACGGCATATCACACGTTATTCATTTTCTTTCTCACTTTTATGCTGTCCTCATGCGGCTTTCAGGGACGGAAGTACACCAGTGGGCACTATTTGGAAGGACGGTATGATTTTGAGTATGAGGATCCGAAGAAGAAAGAGAAACTGAGGGAGAATGAAAAAGAGGAACAGAACCTAAATAAAAAAGAGAGCGAGAAAGAGAGCGAAAAAAACAAAGAGAATGAAATAGCCATTAAAATTGATTCGAAATCAAGTGTGAAGGATACCCTGAAAATTTCATCATTAGATAAGAATTCCAGAAAAAGAAGAGAGCTAAAAAAAGAGCGACAAAGTTCACAAGATCAAGAAATCCAGCTCGATGAAAAGCAAGATGTAGATCGCGATGAGAAGAAACTGAGACGAGCTAAGAACGGTTTCGTAACCACTTGGGTGATAGAGAGTCTGTTTTATCTCGGATTGTTGGGAAATGCTTATTCGCCGGATGTCTGGGCATTGTGGTTGGTAGTATTTGGTTTTCTAACCGCCTTCTATTTATTCTTGACATTGATATACATGGCCATCATAAAAAGACGATACACACGAAGCAAGGATCAAATCAAGGATGAGATACTAAAAACCAAGATTCCAAAGTTAATGCGTGTCTTTGCATGGGCAATACTAATTGAGGTTGGCCTACTCATATTGGCCTTTGTTCTTGGCGGCAACATTTAGCCTTGGTATTAGGGTTAAAGGGCCAAATAGCTATAAAAAAATTTGCACAACTAAAATAAAATCCTATATTTGCACCCGCAATAAGCGATGGCACCGTAGCTCAATTGGATAGAGCATCTGACTACGGATCAGAAGGTTTGGGGTTCGACTCCCTACGGTGTCACGAAAAAAATCCCT